>OFGN01000781.1_pt1 | contig 30354 bp, 33 predicted proteins | sample 1521821 | NCBI WGS metagenome assembly OFGN01 (sample SAMEA3504094, study PRJEB24116) | mouse gut metagenome | biome: mouse gut; feature: mouse-associated habitat; material: faeces | place: Denmark | collected 2011
TTCCATGTTTCTTGTCCGGACAGTCTTGTTTCTTTGTATAAAGCATCTCCAGAGCGCCGATCACATATTTTCTCGTATCCGCCGCTTCGATAATGCTGTCCACATACCCTCTTCTCGCCGCGCCCTGTACGCTTGCCTGAAGCTTCTCGTACTCAGCCGCTTTCTCACTGATCACGTCGGCGCCTTTTCCGTCATACATGATCTGTGCCGCATGTTTTGCGTCCATGGAACCGATCTTTGCGGTAGGCCATGCAAAAGTCATGTCCGCACCGATCGCCTTGGAGTTCATTGCCACATAAGCGCTGCCAAAAGCCTCGCCGATGATCACATTTACTTTCGGCACGGTCGCCTCCGCAAATGCAGCCATCATCTGCGCTGCCGCCTTTGCCATGCGCTTCTCCGCACACTTGGTGGAAGCATAGCCTTTTACGTTGGTCAGCGTCAGCACCGGAATATCAAAAGCGTCACAGAACTTCACAAAAGAAGCAGCCTTCTCACAGCCTCTCGGAGAGAGATGCGCGTCAAACTTCTCGGAAACCTCGCCCTCTTCATTATAAACTTCCGTGCGGTTAGCCACACAGCCTACCGTGATGCCGTCGAGCCTGATAAAACCGGTTACCATGCTCTTACCGTAGTCAGCCTTTGTCTCAAAGAATACGCCGTCATCCGCGATCTGGGAAAGGGCGATGGATGTATCTCCCACACAGTTTGCCAGTTCTTCGGAAGCCCTGTTCAGGTCATCGCTGCAGTCAGCAACGGCTTCCTCGTCACAATTTGCCGGTAAAAAGCCGATCAGTTCGCGGATCTTTGCATAAATTTCAGCTTCCTCCGCCACAACATCCACAATACCTGCTTCCTCGCTCTGGAATGCTGCGGAAGATGTATCGCACTTGCCGATCTCGTTTCCGTCAATGGCATTGGGAGAATTTACAAACAGCTTTGCTTTGGACTTCTCCATAAATGTAAAATCCGTGAGTGTCGGGAAAACGGCAAGTCCGCCGCCGCAGTTTCCGAAGATCGCCGTGATCTGGGGAATCATGCCGCTTGCCGTAACCTGCTTACTATAGATCTCGCCGAACGCGTTTAACGCGTCAGCGCCTTCCTGTAATCTCAGTCCGGCAGAATCGATCAGCCCGATGACCGGTGCTCCCGTCTTCATTGCCAGATCATAGAGGTTCGTAATCTTCTTTGCATGCATCTCGCCGATGGAACCGTTTAAAACGGCTGCATCCTGGCTGTAAACATACACAAGATTACCGTCAATTACTCCGTATCCGGTGATGACACCATCAGAAGGAGTCTCTGCCTGTTTCAGATCAAAATCAGTAGCCCTCGCCGTAACGAGCGCACCAATTTCAACGAAACTGTTTTCATCGAGCAAAGCTGTAATTCTTTGGCTCGCTTTTGAAGTAGTGCTCATACTTGTTCCTCCATTTATAATAAAAAATAATAACTACCTGACAGGGACCAAAATCCCCCATGTTGCATACTCGATTAGTATAACATAAGTACCGGAAAAAACACAACAAAAACAACAAAATTTTTTCAAAAAAACAGCGCCGGATCACCGTGCGCTGCTTCTTCTATTTACAATATTCTGTTTTATCAGACCGCAGAAACCATAAACGATTCTTTATTCTGCTGCCTTACGAGCTGCGATTTCAGCCTGCTCTGCAAGTGCTGCTGCTCTTTCAGCGTTCTTACGCTCAAGAATAGCCACCTTTTCCTGCAGTGCTGCGATCTCAGCAGCGTTTTTACGCTCTAAAGTTGCAAGCTGTTCCGCTGTCAGAGCTGCTGCGCCGTCACCGTTCTGTGCTTCCAGGATAGCAATCTTTTCTGCAAGAACCGCTGCTTCTTCCGCGCTCTTACGCTCTAAAGTTGCAAGCTGCTCTGCTACCAGTGCGCTGTCATCGCCCTGTGCTGCCAGGATAGCGATCTTCTCTGCAAGAACCGCTGCCGCTTCCGCATCCTTACGAGCCATGATGTCTTCCTTTTCAGCCAGGACAACTTCCATCTGCGCTTTCTTGGCTTCCATGATCTCCTGCTGCTCTGCAAGAGCCTCTGCCGCTTTTGCTCTCTTAGCTTCCAGTGCTGCCTGCTGTTCTGCCAGCGCTGCCTTACCTGTAGCACCTGCAGTCATACCGCACATACTTACCAGTAATGCGGAAACCACTGCCATGGCACTGAGCTTTTTCCAGATGTTCATTTTTTTCATCTCGTTCACCCTTCCTTTATAATATAATAATCCGGTTTCTCACCCATATAGATTGTAACTCTACCCGCAAAAACTGTCAAGAAATATTATCAAATTTTTGCTTTTTGTGACAAATTTGTCAGTTTCTGTCTCAGGCTCTCATCAGAAATTCCTGAAGTACATATCTCCCCATATATTTCCAGTCTTTTTCGGCAATGTCCTTTTTCAGCACCAGATCATACTCTTTCACCGCTTCGTCATTCAGGTTGTATACCACTTTTCCCACCTTCGTCCCCTTCTTTACCGGCGCCTGTATCTCACCGGCGTAGGTCACGTCAATTCTCACTTCATCCTCCGCGGAAACAAGAAACTTCAGCTCTCCGTCCGCATTCATTCCCGCCTGTTCCGCCCCTGTTTCTTCCCCCTTTTGTGTATCGGCACCGCCCTTTTCCCTGAGTTCTACTTCCGCCCTCACTTCCGCGTAGGGATCACACTCCTCCATGTCCGGGATTCCCCCTGACACTTTCACCGGCTTTAAATCCACCTCCTTATAAATATTCTGATATTCATAATTCGCCAGTCCGTACTCCATCAGCTTTCTGGTATCCACCCACTTGTAGGTTTTATGATTCGGCCAGCCGCAGGCTAAAAGTGCCACGATAAAGGTCCTATCCCCCCGCCGGAGCGCCCCCACGTAGCAGTACCCCGCGCCTCCCGTAAAACCGGTCTTTCCGGAGAGGGCGCCGTCCATCATCGTCAGGAAGGCATTGTGGTTGACACAGTTGTAGCTGCGGCTGCCCTGACGGTTCGCAAAGCCGTAGGCAGGCGTCCGTGTGATCTCCAGAAACGCCTCTTTCTGAGGGGATGTCATAATACAGTACCGCATGATCAGCGCAAGATCCCTCGCCGTGGTGGAGTGGCGCTGTTCCCTGCCGTCTGTCATCTCCACCGCATCTAAGCCGTTGGGTGTAATAAAATGGGTATCCAGGCAGCCTATCTCTTCTGCCTTGTCATTCATCATCTCCGCAAAGCCTTCCACGGAACCGCCGACATGTTCCGCGATCGCCACCGCGGCATCATTATGGGACTCCAGCATCAGGGAGTACAGTAAATCTTTCAGGTAAAAACTGTCCCCCTTTGTCACCCCCAGACGGACCTGAGGCTGGGATGCCGCCAGAGATGATATTTCCACCTCATCCTCCTGATTTCCGTGTTCCAGTGCCAGAATACAGGTCATAATCTTTGTGGTACTCGCCATGGGCAGCGCCACATCCTCCTCTTTTCCGTATAAAACACGCCCGGAATCGGCATCCATAAGTACCGCGCCCCGGGCGTACAGATCAAGGTTTGTCTCTTCCGCCCGTACTGTCTCCCAGGGCGCAAGGCATGTGAGCATCACCGCCGTCAGCACTGCCAAAATCCATGTTTTCAAACCTGCTCTCTTTCTTTTCTGACTGTTATGTTTGATATGCGGGCCTTTCCCCTCTGTGGTCTTCCCCTTTTTCATACGGTACTTCCCTGATCGTCTTTATGCTTATTATATGGTACCGCATGTCACTTTAGACCAGTCTTATCCCGCTTTGCTCTTCGCTGTCACCGGGCGCAGGCAAATCACAGGCTTTTCTTACCGCCCCAGTTTGTCCGACAGCCTCCTTTTATCAGATGTCCACGCTCTGGCGCGCCTCCGCCTCCGCCTGCTCCCGGAATTCCTCCACCTGCACCGGATTTAATTCCGGCAGATCACTCAGGCTCTTGACGCCGAAACTGCGCAGAAACTGCTCCGTTGTGCCGAACAGCATCGGACGTCCCGGCGCATCGAGCCTGCCCAGTTCCTGTATCAGATCAAATTCCAGAAGCCTGTTTACCGCAAAATCACAGCTCACCCCCCGTATCCTTTCGATATCCAGCTTGGTCACCGGCTGCTTGTAAGCAATGATAGAAAGAGTTTCCAGCATGGTATCGGACAGCACATACTTTCTGGGCGTCTTCGCAATTTTGATCAGATATTCGTACATCTCGTTTTTGGTACCAAGCTGCACCGCGTCCTCCAGTTCGATCAGTTCGATCCCCTTATCCTGCGCCTGATAGGACTGCTTTAATTCCTCCAAAAGCTCCTTTGTCACGTTTTTGCTTTCTTCGATCACTTCCGCCAGTCTGCCGATCTCCACGGAATCCCCCAGTGTAAACAGGATCGCCTCCAGTACTGCCTTTGCTTTTTCTCTCTCCACCGTATATTTTTCCTCTTTTTCCTAAATTTTCCAATATGTTAATCAGGTAATGACAGGTTCTTCCTTTACCGTGATTTTAATATCATCAAATAAATCGTCCTGTGAAATAACAATCTTCCCGATCTTCATCATCTCCAGTACCAGCAAGAAGGTAACGATCACTTCCATTTTGCTGTTCTGTTTCTCCAGAAGTTCCCTGAAAGAGCAATATCTGTGCTTTAACAGATAATTCTGCAGATAGATCTGCTTCCGGTCCATATCTATCTCGTCTTTTTCGATCTTTCCGAAGCTGCTTCTGACAGGATCAATCTTTTCTTCCTGGCGCCTTAACATAAACCGGAACATTTCATGCAGTCTGACAAGGGTGGCATCCCCCAGCAGTTCTTCGTAATCCACGGGAGGCCTGTACTCCTCGATCTCCTTTGGCAGATGCTGCTTACGGTAAAAAGCTTTCCTGGCATTTGTGTGCAGATCCTTCAGTTCATAGGACATATATTTATAAATCTTGTATTCCAGCAGTTTCTGCACCAGCTCCGCCCTGGGATCTTCCGTCTCCCCCTCCTCATTCACCTCCGCGGGAAGGAGCATTTTGCACTTGATGTCCAAAAGGGTTGCCGCCATCACCAGAAACTCGCTCATCACATTCATATCTTCCGTTTCCATCTGCCGGATATAGTCGAGATACTGCTCCGTGATCAGCGTAATCGGAATGTCGTAGATATCTATTTTATTTTTATCGATCAGGTGCAGGAGCAGGTCCAGCGGCCCCTCGAACACCTCCAGTTTTACCGGTATTGCCATATGGTATATTGCCTTTCTTCTGCGTCATTTTACGCCTTCCGCGATGCCGGCCCTTTTGCCCCGCCTTCTTCCGCGCGGCTGTCCGTCTCCGGATGCCCGGATTTTCCTCCGCGCTCCACGGTCAGTTCCACCACCACCACTTCCCCGGGATTGAAGAGCCGCACCGGAATCGTATGCATCCCCAGCCCCCGGCTGATGATCATCCGGCTTCCGTATTCCTCAAACAGTCCACCGTCATAATGGGGAAAGGGAAACAGCGAAGGCGACACCACGCCTTTCAGGCCTGGAATCCTTGCCACACCGCCGTGAACATGTCCGGACAGTACCAGGTCCGGTTTCCACGCCGCATAATCCGGAAAAAACTCCGGATTGTGCGCCAGCAGGATCTGATAATAAGATGTATCCGCCTCACCTGCCGTCTCCCGCAGATAGCCTTCTTTCAGCTTCCGCTTTACAAACCTTTTATAGTATTCCCTGTCGATGGTCAGTCCGGTGATGCGGATACCGGACTCCGGCAGGCAGCAGCTCTCATTGTCCAGAAAACGGATGCCGCTCTCCTGAAAGCTTTTCATATAGTCCGTGTACATGGTGTCGTACTCTTTCGGGTAGATTCTGGCACGGTATTCATGATTGCCGAGAGCATAGTAAACGGGATATTTCTCCGCGCATTTTTTTACAAATGCCGCACCCTTTTCAAAAGACGCGCCCGGTTTCGCATTCAGCATATCTCCGCCGATCAGCACCGCATCCGGCGCAAGTTCCGAGAGCGCCTGAAGAAGCCGCTCGTTCCCGATTCCGTACTCCTTATTATGCAGGTCCGACAAAAAGACAAGGCGGCAGTCCTTTTTCAGTTTGTCGGAGCAAAAAGTATATTTTCTGACTACAAACCTGTTGCTGTCCCAGATCATAACCCAGAAAAGGGCAATGATAAGGCACACAAACAGTACAAGTAATGTTGTTCCTATCCACGCGCCGTTCATCATTGTCCTCCTATTTTAGTTCCGCAGATGTCCTTCCAGTACACCAATACCCAAAGAGAATTTCCAGCCGCCTTGCGTCTGTAAATCCTCTTGTGCACTTCCAGGACATCTGCTGTTTTCCAGTTCCGCAGATGTCCTTCCAGTACACTCGCGGTTTCATTTTGGTGTCAGGCGGAGAGCAGGAATCCTTCCAGTGCTTTCCGCACGAAATCTTTATAGACTGCCTCGGGAATGTCTTCCTTAAAAATGATGGGAACACTTCCCAGTTTGTTTCCGGCGAGCAGATAGATCGCTTCTCCCGCCACGTCCCCGGCTTTTACCGGCGCCTTTACCTGTTCCGGGAGGGAGATGATCTTCTCCACGCCTTCCAGGTTCTGTCCTGTGGTGTCCAGATAGCGGAAGGGCGCCTGATACCCCACCTCCGTCTTATCCACGATTGCCCCTTTGATAGGAATCGACGGCAGGATATCCTCGTTTTTGTCCTCGTAAATATGGCTCACGCTGTAGCCGTAGCTGAGCAGGGTGATGGCTTCCGCAAATCTGATCTTTCCCTCCTCGGCTCCCATAACGACCGCGATCAGGTCCATCCCGTCCTTTCTTGCCGTAGCGGAAAGGCAGAACTTCGCCTTGCTGGTGGAGCCGGTCTTTAAGCCCGTTGCCCATTCATAGCTTTTCAGAAGTTTGTTGGTACTGGAAAGCGTAAAGGTCTCCGTCCCCCGGTTTGTGGTGTGGGTGATATCCTCCATCCAGATACCGGTGTAATCGAAAATCTGCGGGTATTTTGTAATCAGCTCTCTGGACATGGTCGCCACATCCTGTGCGGAAGTATAATGCCCGTCGGAATCCGTCAGGCCGCAGCAGTCCTCAAAGTGGGTATTTTCCATACCAAGCCCTGCCGCCCTCTGGTTCATCAGATAGACAAACTCCTCTTCGCTTCCCGCCACATGCTCCGCCGCCGCCACCGCGGCGTCGTTCCCGGAGGCTACCGCAATACATTTGACCAGCGTATCAAGCGTCTGGATCTCGCCCTCCTCCAGAAAGACCTGGGAGCCGCCCATGGACTGGGCGTGGGCCGATGTGCGCACCTCATCCGAGAGGGACACCTTGCCGCTGTTTACATAGTCAAAAATAACCAGCAGTGTCATAATCTTTGTAATGCTGGCAGGGCTTCTTCTCTCCTGTGCGTTCTTCTCGTAGATTACCTGGCCTGTGGATGCCTCTATCACCATAGCCGACGGCGATGTGATGTCAGGGCCTGCCGCCTCTGCGGATATACCGCACTGTGTAAAACTCACCGTCAAAAGTATAAAAGCCAGGCACCATGCAAAAAAGTTTATCTGTCTTTGGCTGTGTCTTGTGTTATCTTCGCTTTTTAGCACCTTCATGAAATAAACCTGTTATGCGGGTTCCCTTGCCGGAACCTGCATTCCCCCTGTGATCTGTTTGTTTCATATATATGCGCAAAAAGCGGAAGATATATTTATCTCTCCCTGACTTTCTTCTTTTTCTCTGTGACAGGATGTGTCCGTTCGTATATCGCGTACAGGTCCGGGCGCCTCTGCCTTGTCCGCTCTTTTGCCATCTCAAGGCGCCAGGCATCCACTTTTGCATGGTCTCCGGACAAAAGGATCGAAGGCACCGCCTTCCCGTTCCAGATCTCCGGCCTTGTGTACTGGGGATATTCCAGCAGGTTATCATAAAAGGACTCCGTCTCGCCGGATGCCTGATTGGTCAAAACCCCGGGCACCATACGGGCAATGGCATCCACCATCACCATGGCCGGCAGTTCCCCGCCGGTAAGCACGTAATCTCCGATCGAAACACAGTCTGTCACGATCGTCTCGATCACCCTCTCATCGATCCCCTCATAGTGGCCGCATAAAAAGATCAGGTCTTCCTCTTCGGCAAACTCCCTTGCCATCTCCTGATGGAAGGTTCTGCCCTGGGGTGTCACATAGATCACCCGGTTTCTCCGTTTATCCGGCCTTCCTTCCTTCTGCTTCCGTTCCAGAATACGCCGCTCCACTTCCAGATAAGCATCATAAACAGGCTGTGCCTGCATCAGCATCCCGGCGCCGCCTCCGTATGGATAATCATCCACTTTTTTATGTTTATCCAGCGTATAATCCCGGATGTTCAGAGCTTCTATCCCGATATGCCCTGCCGCCTCGGCACGTCCGATGATGCTTTCCTTAAGTCCGCCCAGCACCATCTCGGGAAACAGCGTCAGGATATGAAAATTTGTCATGGGTATTCCTTCCGTTTTGTGCTTTCTGACATGATTCTCAGGACTTTTTGCCGGAGCACGCCGCATCCAGCAGTCCTTCCATCACGTGAACCTTCATATATCCGGCATCTATATCCACTTCCCTGATGCAGTCCCGGATTGCCGGAAAAAGTACAATCTCTCCATCCGGCATTGTCACCTCATAGACATCGTTGGCTCCCGTCTCGAGAACGTCCGTGAGCCTGCCCAGCTCTTTTCCTTCCTCATCGACAACCAAAAGCCCTATCAGGTCTGCCTGATAATATTCATGCGCCCGAAGGGGCACCGCCTGATCCCTTGTGATCCAGAGCGTCGCGCCCTGGTACTTCCGGGCTTCCTCCGGGCTGTCGATCCCCTCAAACTTTACGATTGCCATTTGTTTGAAAAACCGCACCGACTGCAGTGTCACCTGCCGCTCTTCTTTCCCTGTTCTCAGTAAAACGGATTTTAACTTTTTATATTTCTCCGGCTCATCTGTTGTGGGAAATACTTTCACTTCTCCCTTTATGCCATGTACGGAAGCCACCACTCCCACCTGAAACTCCTTCTGCATACCTGTCCTCTCGTTAAAAAGAATCCTGCCAGGCAGGATTCTTTCCCATTTCAGATGATTTCCACATCCACTCTCTTATTGTCTTTCGTGGAAGCCGCCTTCACAACAGAGCGGATCGCCTTGGCGATTCTGCCCTGCTTGCCGATCACCTTGCCCATATCCTCAGCCGCCACATGCAGTTCGACGGTAATATTTCTGCCCTCGCCCTTTTCGGTCACAACGACCTCTTCCGGATGGTCAACAAGCGCCTTCGCAATTACTTCAACTAATTCCTTCATTTCAATAACCAGCCCTTTCCACAGCCCGAAAAATTATTTTTCGATACCCGCGATCTTGAAAATCTTCTCAACGGTCTCTGTCGGCTGCGCTCCTGTGGAGAGCCATTTTTTAGCCAGTTCTTCGTTGACATGAATTGTGCTGGGCTCCGTCTTGGGATCATATGTGCCGATCTCCTCGATAAACCTGCCGTCTCTCGGGCTTCTGCTGTCAGAAACTACGATTCTGTAAAAAGGTGCTTTTTTCTGTCCCATTCTTTTTAATCTGATCTTTACCATGTCTTCTTCCTCTGCTTTCTTTAATTAGTATATAATATATAGTCATTAGCTTTCTAAAGGATTTCATGCAGCAAAACACTTTATCCCCTACAGCTTTACTACCTGATATAAGATACCCCTTCGCGGCCTCTTTTTGTGCAAAAATCTCTCCGCCCTTTGTCCTTTCTTAAAACGGGAATCTTCCCCGTCCGCCAAGGCCTCCCATCATACCGCCCAGAGAACCTCTGCCTTTTTTGCCCATCATCCCCTGCATCTGCTTCATCATTTTCTGGCTCTGCTCGAACTGCTTGACAAACCGGTTGACCTGAGCGATATCCACGCCGGCTCCTTTTGCGATCCTGTGTTTTCTGCCGGGATTTAAAAGTTTCGGATTGGCACGCTCTTTCTTTGTCATGGAGAGAACGATGGCCTCGTTTCTTGCCAGTTCTTTCTCATCTATCATGGAGGCGATATCGGCCTTTCCGCCAAGCCCCGGCATCATCGCCAACAGGCTTCCAAGTCCGCCCATCTTCCGCATCTGCTTCATGCTCTCGAGATAGTCCTCGAAGTCAAACTTGCCCTTTTTCATCTTCGCAGCCATCTCTTTTTCTTTATCTGCGTCGATCTCGATCGTTTCCTGTGCCTTTTCGATCAGTGAGAGCACATCGCCCATGCCCAGAATACGCCCCGCCATACGGTCCGGATAGAACTGTTCCAGATCGGAGAGCTTCTCTCCCATACCGACATAGAGAATCGGCTTGCCGGTCACGGCTTTGACGGAAAGCGCCGCACCGCCTCTGGTATCGCCGTCCATCTTGGAGAGGATCACCCCGTCAATGCCGACCTTTTCATCGAACTCCGACGCCACGTTGACCGCGTCCTGACCGGTCATGGCATCCACCACAAGAAGGCTCTGGTGCACTTCCACATTTTCTCTGATCTTCTGCAGCTCCGCCATCATATCCTCATCGATATGCAGGCGTCCGGCGGTATCCAGGATCACCACATTATGTCCGTTTTTCCGGGCATGTTCCAAAGAAGCCTTTGCGATATCCACAGGGCTCTGGTTATCGCCCATGGAAAATACGTCTACTTCCTGTTTTTCTCCGTTGATCTGAAGCTGTTTGATCGCCGCCGGACGATAGACATCACAGGCAACCAGAAGGGGCTTCTTTCCCTTTAACTTGAATTTCCCCGCCAGCTTTGCCGTGGTCGTGGTTTTACCCGCACCCTGCAGGCCGCACATCATAATCGTCGTAATGGACTTTCCGGGCTGAAACTTCAGTTCCGTCGTTTCGGAACCCATCAGGGCGGTCATCTCTTCGTTTACGATCTTGATCACCATCTGCCCGGGATTTAAGCCGTTCATCACATCCGCACCGATTGCGCGCTCTTCCACGGATTTCACAAACTTTTTGACCACTTTAAAGTTTACGTCCGCTTCCAACAGCGCCATCTTAACCTCTTTCAGAGCAAGTTTTACATCCTCCTCGGTCAGGCGCCCTTTGCCGCGCAGCTTTTTAAATACATTTTGCAGTTTATCCGTTAAGCTTTCAAAAGCCATTTATAAATTCTCCATTAATCCCGCGGTAAGCTGCCTGATCAGGTCAAGCTGCTCCCTGCACTCTTTTTCCGGCATCCCTTTTCCTTCTTCCGCCAGCCTGTCGATCCTGGCTGCCGTCTGCTTTGCCTCTGCGAATTTTCTGACAAGATGCAGCTTCTCTTCATATCCGGCAAGCAGCTTATCGCACCGCCGGATCAGATCATGCACGCCCTGCCGGCTGATACCGTGCTGCTCCGCGATCTCCGTCAGCGACATATCGTTATAAACCGCATCCTCATAAATGTTCCTTTGATGCTCTGTCAGCAGTTCCCCGTAAAAATCATATAAAAGTCCCTGCTCCACGATCTTTTCCATAACAGTCTGCCCTTCCCGCCCCGGATCACGGCATATCTCAAGCCACAAACGGTAGTTTACTATAAATAAAAGCAGCTGTCAAGTTTTTTTCTTGACAGCTTTGGCAAGGTTTTTTCTTGACAGCTTTTACAGGGTTTTCCCGGCATCAGGTCTCCCCTCCGATTAAAACTTTTTTTCCGCAAAAAGCAAAGCCATATTTTCGTATGTTCTTTTCCGGTACTCCCCTTTCTATAAGCGCCGCCTCATATTGTTTTTCTCCGATCTGCCGCAGCGCCGCCTTTACCGTATCAGCCAGCTCCATTTCTTCTTCCTCATCCTGCACCTTAAATTCCAGTATGATTCCGTCATCGTCCTTTTTGGGCATCAGCATCACGTCATACCTTCCAAAACCGCTCTCCCGATTGGAGATGACGCTGTAACGCTCCGCCAGTTCCACCAGCAGCCCCAAAACAAAACCATGGTAAAAACGTTCCGGTTCCGCGGTTTCCGACGGCTTATTTCCGGTATCAAAACTGCTGAAAGTAGTCAGCGCCACTTTGTTCATATAGTAATTCATCGCCCTGATATCATCGGACAGCAGCGCTTTGATAAAATCATTGTAGTTTTCATCCCGCTCCGCAAACCAGCCCCGGATCATATTCTCAAACATCACCTGAACTTCTTTGTTCGTCAGGGCAAGACTATAATACCAATGTCCCTCTCTCTCCGCGTATTCCGTCCGAACGGCTTTCAGATAACCGCTTGCAAGCAGAAGGCTCCAGACGGCATTTCTCTTTGTATACAGTTCTCCATACACAATCTGTTCATCCATCTCCACCCGAAAAGATTCTCCGCCAAGCAGCCCCTCGAGATTTTGTTTGATCTCTTTATTTCCCTCTCGAATCAGCTTTCCGATCAGGCTGTTAGAGCTGGAATTTGCCCAGTATACGCCTGCCCTCCCTTTATCTAAATAGTGAAGGACCGACCAGGGATTGTAAATATCGGTATACCTTCCAAAGACGAAACCATCATACCAGTTTTTTACTTCCTGCCTGCGGTCAGACAGCCCAAATTCATCCAGAGACGCAAAGACCTCTTCTTCCGTAAATCCAAAACTGTCCGCGTATTTTTCAGAGGTGGTAGTTACCACCTCCAGATTATTCAGATCGGAAAAGACCGATTCCCTGCTCACACGCGTAATGCCTGTCATGATCCCGCGTTCCAGATACGGGTTTGTTTTAAACGTAGACTGAAACAGACTTCTAGTGAAGGAAACCAGTTCATCCCAGTAACCATTTACATAAGCTTCCTGCATTGGCGTATCGTATTCATCCAGAAGAATAATTACTTTTTTTCCATAATATTTGTATAAAAAGGAAGACAGATAATAAAGGCTCATCGTAGCATCTTCTTCGTTCATCGTCTCCGATATCCGCTCGAAATACTCCTTCTCCCTCGGCGTCAGCAGATCCCCCTTAAGAAGAAAACGCATCTCACCATACAGATTCATCAATATCTGGCACATTCTATAGCGAACTTTCTCGTAACTGTTCTGCTTCACGTTGGCAAAGGAAATACTGATTACCGGATAAGTCCCCTGCAGATTCCGGTATTTTTCATACTCCCAGATGGAGAGCCCCTCAAACAGGTCCCCACGCCCCGCATATTTCACGGAAAAGAACTGCTCCGTCATACTCATCGTCAGCGTCTTTCCAAAACGCCTCGGACGTGTAATCAGAGTAACGCTGTCTCCGTTTTCCCACCACTTCTTTATAAAATCCGTTTTGTCTATATAAAAATAATTGTTTTCCTGAATTGTGCCAAAGTCCTGATGCCCAATTCCCACCGTTCTTGCCATGCCCTGCACCTCCTGATTTTTATCTTAGCACAACCACAGTGCATTATCCAGTATCTTTCCCGTTACTATCCATAAGAGTTACTGTCAAGCAATCGTTGGCAACTTTTTTTCGTACAGCTTTTCTTATGTTATCCATCCAATCCCACTTTGGTTTGACTGTCTAATATCCCGCCATCATAAACAGCTTCCTGCGGTCCCCACGTATCTTTCCTTCCAATCCTGCCATGTGCCCGATCACCGGATATTCATAGCATTTGAAGCTGTCCTCTCTCAACCTTTCCTCCTTCTAATTTGTGAAGAAGTCGTTTATAATGCATTCTGTATGTTAAGTGATGGCGGGGTAATCATCGAATCAATCCATGAAATAAATGCTGTGCGGCCATTATTGATAAATATGGTGTTTGCCGGTGAATTTCAATCTGACATATTCACAAAGGACTGCCAACAAGCGCTGACAGTCCTTTCACATTCTTATTCCTATGTTCTATTTTTCATCCAGAAGATTCTGCACGGCGCCCCACTCGATCACCGGTACATTTCTCTGTGTCACATTGGCAGTCTGTTTTTTCTTGCTGCTCATTTTGGAAAAACTTACCAAAAAGAATACTATGGCTGCCACCACACTGATCCCGAATGCGCCAATGGCAATCTGCAACGCATTGTCCACACCGGTAAAGAAATAACACCCTGCAGCCACAATCAAACCGACAATAAGGCTGACGATCGAATTTTCAAACAGCTTATTCTTAATACCGCTGACAGCCCAGGACTGAGGCTTGTGGCAGTGAGGACATTCATCTTTGAACGCCGTGTTAAAAATGTTCTTTTCCGTTGCGTTCTTATAAGAATCCTTTACCTCTCTCACAAGGTTTTTATGGGCCATTTCATTCAGCTGCTGCTGCTTATTGTATTCCAGCTCCCTGTAATTGCTGTTGACTTCGGCTTCCATACCCTTGATAACGGCAGTCAGCTTTCCGCTGTCCTTCATGCACTGCTCGCACTTAAAAGAGTACGGCACATCAATTGTTTCGGTTTTTTTGTGTTTGTAGTAAGTACCCAACTTCGGTTTCCTCCTCAATTTTAATCTTTTTCTTTCTACCCTGTAAAACAACAGATATTTTAAATTATACCCCCCCATCTCCCAAAATCAAGTATAAAAACAGGTACAATCACTCTCAGCCTTCACAAAAGTTATGCTATCATATCCCCCAGTTCAAAAATTATATCGCCGCTCTCCATCCGCCCGGTTACCAACTCAAATACAATATAGGGCATACCCTCATACTCCGCCACGCCATAGGTCTCATCCATATAATACCCTGTGTACACATGAAAACGCATTGTGCCGCCCAGATCAAAGCCGGATAGCATCCCAAGCTCCACCCCTGTTACCCGATCCCCCTGCTCCTTCGGAATGGTTACCGCCTGTAATGCCTCCCCGCTCTTTTTATCCGTCAGGACAAGACTCCTCGTCTCCTCATCGAAACTCCAACCAATCCGCTCCTCCAAAAGGGCGCAGTAATCCTCAAGGCCAAAATGACTCTCCTGCATTGTGTTATCACCAAACCGCAGGATATGAAGTTCCTCCGCCGAGACACCGGTTCCGGCATGGATTTTACAGGAAATCTGCAGTTCCTGCTTCTCTTCATCCCAGTTCAATTCCGGAAGCTGACGCTGCGGACTCGTATAATACCAGTCAAAATAGTAAAAATCCTCACCCATTTCCAGAACAACACCGCGATCTGTTATTTCTTCATCGTTGTAGCCGTAAAGCCTTATCCCCTTCTCCGGAATCTCCCCGATGCATATGATTCCGCTAAAGTCCGCCTCCGGGATATCGCGTTGAACGGAAAGATGCCTCCATTCCTCTGTATCCGTTTTCATCATCTTCGCAATAACATCTGCCCGTTCATCCGTCGGTACCCAGATTCCGTTTTCCCCATAGGGCTGAAGCATGCTGATCGTAAAGGTTTCCCCATCCTCCAAAAAAGTAATATCCAGGCTGACAAGTCCGCTTCCCCCGGGCTCATGCAGCGTATACCGCACCTTCTTCGGATCGTCGGACAAATTCAGAAGAAAGGCGGCGGCGCTCCCTGGCTCAAACAGAGCCCGATATGCCATACTGCTGGAAAGCAGCGCGTTTTCATTCAGCGCCTCTCCCAGCCCGTTCTTTGTGTAATCCATCATGCTTCCATCGAGAGAACCCGGGGTAATGTATGCATCCTTAAATTCTTCCGCCGTAGCAATATTATCATAATAATTCAGTTCCTCTTTTGATACGGCATATCCGTCACCGTCCCGCTCAAACCACAGTGTTTCCTTCCAGCAGGTGACATGAGGATCGGAAGTGTGGGCATAATAGTAAATTTCCGCCCGATCCCTCTCTTCTTCATAGATATGAAAAAGGCAATCCGTATCAATATCCCACGGCCAGGGGCTTGAAAAACCGAAGTCGTCCAAAGCGTCCCGCATATCCTCTGCCAGTTCCGGCGACATCATCGCCGCGATCCTCTCACCGTCTCTGTTAATAAAAGCTTCCGTCCACTTTTCCACAAATTCGGAAAGGTCCGCTCTCTCTTCTTCCGCATACGATGTACTTTCCTCTTCCTCCTTCGGGCTTGTCAGAAAACAGACAGCCGCCGCCAGACAGCACAGGACCGCCGCCAGAATGATTCGGAATGCCGGTTTTTTATAGTCCAGCACATTTTTCACTCTCTCCTTCACACCCACTTCCCCGAAGGCGAGAGGACACGCCCCCACCCCACTTTGCCTGACGCTGCAGGAAAGAAGGGCTTCCGCGTAAGCTTTCCTGCTCTCCTGTCCCAGACTGCGGACCACTTTTTCATCACATGCCAGTTCGATGTCCCTGCAAAGCAATATGTACGAAACCCAACAGAGGGGATGAAACCAGTAAACGGACAAAATCAGAAACCCGGCTATCTTCCACCAGTGATCCCGCCTTTTTAAGTGCGCCCGCTCGTGAGCAATCACATATTCCATACGGGACGGATCAAGTCCCGAGGGCAGACAGATCCGCGGGGCTATGATCCCCAGAATAAAGGGCGTATCAATATGGTCGCACAAATAAATCCCGTCTCCTCTGTGAATGGATACGGCGGTCATCCGGTGCATCCTGTAATAGCTGATACAACAGTACAAAAGCAATATCATAACACCCGTTATCCATATAATTCCGTGCAAATCCATAATGTGATTCCCCTGATTAACAGTAACAGGGCTTCCCTCCTTACCATGTTCTCCCGGATCAGCAGGCACCTGAACATTTCCAATTCCAACTCCCGTATCTGCCCGAAAGGTGCTCCCTGCCACAATATTCTCCGGCAGAGGCTCACTGCTGGGTATCAGGCTCAGCGCGCTCTCTATGGAAAAAGGACAGACCAGCCTGAAGGCCACAAGCGCCCACAGCAGACAGGATATCCACTTCGGCGCTTTTTTCAGAAAAAGCCGCAGTACCACCACCGCCAGAATCAGCCAGCTTGCCGTCAGTCCCATATTCAGCACCTTTATAAAAACAGTTCCCATATTTTTCTCCTCCGTATATCATCATGCCCGTCCCTATGATATGCATGACAGGTTTCGCAATGCATGTCCGCTCCGTCCTGCCCTGTCGGTTTCATCCTTTGTCCGAACATCCGTCAATCATCTCCCGTATCTCCGAGATCTCTTCTTCCGTCAATGCCCTGCGCTTCGTAAAGGCGGCGATAAAAGCAGGGAGAGAACCTCTAAACGTCTCCTGCACAAACTGAGCGCTTCTCCCCGCATAATAATCTTCCCTGGAGATCAGGGAAGTCACCTGCTTTTCCTTCATCTGAAAAATACCGTGTTCACTTAATTTTTTCAGCACCGTATAAGTCGTCGTTCTTTTCCAGTGCAGCTCCTTCTCGCACAATTCCACCAGCTCCCGCATCGTAAGCGGCTCCCTCTCCCAGATCATATCCGCAAAACGGGACTCCACCTCTCCCAGTTTATAAGTTGTCATATCCTGCATCCCTCCATATCTTTCCGTATTCTGTCCTTTTCGTACTCTTTTCTCTTCTTCCTTTTCTTTGCCGTCATCATACTTATTTTTGTCTGTTATCAATAGACAATATTAGTCTATCACCAATAGACAATTTTGTCAAATGTTTACCGAAGATTTTTCCCGGTATATATTCTCCGAACGAGCCCTGCTTTCCCGTATAACAAAGAGTCCGGCAAGCCGGACTCTCGCGCCGGAGCGCGGCTGCAACAACTTTGGGACTTCAGTGCCTTTTGCCACCTTATCCGTATTTCCGAGCCTTATATGTGGTTCCTTTCCGTCAGGTCAGAGGTTTGCTTACAGCTTCTTTCAGATTCCGTCTCACGGCGGACACCCTTGCTGTTCCGCTATGTGCTTCGCCGTTGCCTACGCGCACTCGGGACTTGCACCCGTTAGAGAACTCCCATGCTGGGCAAACAAAAACAGCCTGCAAAAGCACCTCTTCGCTTCTGCAGGCTGTCCCGTATTCAGTGATCGATATTTTTTATAAAACCAGAGACGGCGCACTGTAAACTCTGCCGCCCAGTTCTTCATTCAGCATATACAGGCTTCTCGCGTCATCCCCGAACAGTTCCATCTTCGTGATCTGATCGGAAGAATTTTTCTCCTCCTCACCCTGTTCCCTGATAAACCAGTCCAGAAACTGGGTAGTGCGGAAATCCTTTACTTCCTGCGCCGCCGCATAGATATTGTTGATCAGGGACGTCACATACCGTTCATGCTCTAACCCCGCTTTCAGCGGATCAATCAGCGCGGTATATGTCTTATCCGGTTTTGCCACGGCCTCCAGTGTCACTTTCTCGTTGTTATTGTGCAGATACTGGTAAATCAGCATCGCATGGTCCTGTTCTTCCTTTGCCTGGATCTCATACCAGTTCGCAAATCCGTCCAGTCCTTTATCAGTGTAAAAATTTGCCATATCAAGATACAGATATGCCGAGTAAAATTCCTTGTTTATCTGATCATTCAAAAGTTCCGCTACTTTCTTATCCATTTTTATCCTCCCGTATTATGTATTCGCCCTGACTCCCCTTCGCCCGCATCGGCGGGCACAAGGATCAGGATCGTGAAATTATTCATTTCATCCTATACAGAATAATACAAAATTATATTTTTTACAAGCGTGGATTTTTTATTGTCTCTTTCGACTGCTTCTCCGCGATAAAATTTTTTGTGAGTTCCGCGGCTTCTTCCTCTGCCCGCTCCGCCGATTCCTCCGCCGCCTGGCCTGCCAGTTCCTTTAAGCGTTCCATCTCAGCCGCAGCCCCGGACAATTCTTTTGTTTTGGGATGCTCCGCCCCGACTTCCGGCGTCTCCCCCGACGCATCCGGTATTTCCTCCGCCGGTTCTTCCTCTATCTCCCCAAGCAGCTCCGACAGCATTCCTTCCGTATCCTCGCCGCCCAGCGCCTCTTCCAACAGGGCATCTTCCCGCTCTTCTTTGGTCTCCGGCAAAAGTTTCTTTATCTCCTCCGCGATCTTCTCGCCTTCCTCCCTCGCCTCATCCAGAATATGGCTCATCTCCTCCATATTAAAGGCATGTTTCACCGCCCTGATCTGATCCTCATAAGAATGCAGAAGGCCCAGTTTGTCCTCTATTTCCTCCACAGATGTGCACTCCCTGTTTTTCAGATTTGCCTTCTGCTTTTCCAGCACCGCAATCTGATCATCCCTGTTCTGCATTCGTTCCATCTTTTTCTCCGAACTTTTCGATCCTCCCGTCCGGCTTCTTAAAAAAACCGGTAACTTTCCGGCATTTACTGTTATCCCCATAGTCAGTCCCTTTCTGCTTCTTTTTGTCTGCGCTTATCTGTCTTTCCCCCGGCATTCCGGTTCTTTCTCTATATATCGGATAACAAACATTAATCATTATACTGATCTGCCTGATTTATATTCAAAAAAATAAAAATTTCCCCCTGCCCGTCACATCATCATAAAAATCCACACCGTTGCATCCATATTCTTCTCGTAAGCTATCTCAAGCCTTTCACCGTTTAACTGCGCCATATCGGCATATACTATATTGCTTCCGCCCCCCACACCGGGCTGTTTCATAAAGCCGCCGAATAATATGTATATCCCTTCCGTCTCCGCCCCGCACTCCTTCAGCAGCTCCGCCATTTCCTCCGTCCTGACAGCCACCTTATCCTCATAGATGCATACGGCATGCCGCAGCCTTTCACTGTCATCCAAAAGCCGGCTGCCCGTATCGTCGAGCACCATCACATCATCCGTCAGCGTATATCTGGCGTAGGAGTTTCTGTAAATACCAAAAAAACCGCCTGCCATCAGCATAAAGCCCACCGCAAATATCATCACCGCATTGATTGTTTTATACCTTTTAAAGCCGGCAATCTTTAAAATCCGCCGCCTGATCTCCTGATATGCGCCGTCTGCCGCCTCCCCCGCAAAGGCCGCGGCACCCTCCGGTTTCTCACGACGCTTTGCCGCGCCTATCAGACGGATGCATGCAAGCAGCAGCCTCCCGTAATCCCAGGCACTTTTTCCGCTTTTCTGTATGGTTACCCGATCGCACATCTCCTCTAAATCCGCTCTCAGCGCCCTCATGCCGAACACCATAAAAAAATTCGGCCAGAACAGCACTCTGAGCACATCCCACACAAAAAGGCACCACAGATGTCCCAGTCTGATATGCATTTTTTCATGAAACAATATGGTCTCCAAATCCTCTCTGTCATATTCTTCAACCATCACTCTGGGCACCACGATCTTCGGAGAAAACAGCCCCACCGCAAAAGGAGTTACCGCGCAGTCACAGATATGGACATTTTCTCTCAGCCGCTCCATCTTCTTCACGGCACATATGAGCTTTCGTCTTCCGTAAAACAGATATCCTCCGTACACTGCGATCACCACAAAATAAACAAGCCCTATCGGGAAATATCTGTAGTTAAAATCCGCCCACCATAAAAATCCCCGGACGCCGATTTTCGTCTCATAAAAAAATTTCAGGCCGCCGATAAACGGAAGCCAGAGAAAAAAACTCCAAAGAACCATTCTGCAAAAACAGTTCCGAAACAGCCGCAGTTTCCCAAGCAGCATCACAAGAGCAAGCAAAGGAAAGGAAAAGAAAAGCCCTCTCCCCAGGTTCACGGTATCATAACACAATATACAGCTTATCACATCACCTGCCTTGCAGAGCCACTCCCATATCATAGTCTTTCCTCTCTGCTGCGCCGCAGGATATCCTCAAGTTCCCTGATCTGCTCCTCATTCAGTTCCGCGCTGCCGATCAGCGCCGCCACCGCCCCCATCTGATTTCCCGCGAAATAACTCTCAACAAATCGGCTGCTTTTTTCCTGCTGACATTCTTTCCTTGATTTCAGCGGATAATAATGATAGATGCGGGCATCCTTCTCGTCCACCCTGTACGCCAGAATCCCTTTCTGGCAGAGCCGGTTCATCAGCACCCGTACCATCTTCGGATTCATGCCGCTTCCGCCGCGAAGCCGCCCGATCACCTCCGATGAAGTCATTGCCCCTCCACTTTCCCACAGCACTTCCATTACCTGCCACTCACTCTCGCTGGGCGTCAGTTCCTCTTTTCCCATACCTTCCTCACTTTTTCCGTTTTTATTTTTTTTCCGTTTTTTCATGATTATGTCCGGTTCCTCACACAATCCGGCCATATTGCCCGCAATGCCCGTATCCATCTCAGCCAAACAGCGAATACACCACAATCCCGCAAATGATCAGGACCAGTGCGGCAGCCTTTCCTTTGTTCATTTTTTCCCCGAAGATCTTTACCCCGAAGATTGTAATATAAAAATAACTGGTCGCCTCCAGAATCGGTCCCATGGAAAGCGGGATGCCCCTGTAGGCAAGGATTGACAGAAGGGTTGTCCCCACAAACAGCACATAGGCCGTAATGACCAGCGGATTCAGGTATTCCTGCAGGGGAGATTTGTGTGGCTTGTTCGCCTCGATTTTCAGCATCACCTGCGAGATCGCCGCAATAAACGTACCTGCCAGTATCAACAATGCATACATATATGTATTCATGCTTTCTCCTCCCTATCAGACAGCGCAAACAGAATAATACCGGCGACCACCAGTACCGCCCCCGCCACTTTTCCCGGCGTGATCTTCTCCTTAAAAATAATCAACCCCCACAGCATCCCCCAGAACACCGTGATAGCCCGGTTTGCATACGCCGCCGTCAGCGGCATGTTCTTTATGATCTGCTGCCAGAAAATCGCATAGACTCCAAGCAGCATAACGACAAACCCGTACATCATAATAAACTTAAAACTCATTACTTCTTCCTGCGCCGCCAGTTTACTGCAGACACTGCTCAGTGAAAATACCAGCAGTAAAATATTCAGCAGCACGTATCTTTTGATTGTTGAATTCATATTTGTTCTCCTATTTTAGTTCCGCGAGTGCCCTTTCAGCACACCCTGCCCTAAGACAAATTTCCAGCCGCCTCGCGTCTGCAAATTGTCTTGTGTGCTTCATGGGCACTCACTGTTTTTTTATTTGTTCCGCGAGTGCCCTTTCAGCACACCGCACATCATTCCTATCCAAGCGCCACATCCAGTATCATCATCACCGTAAACCCCGTTGCGAAGGCGATGGTTCCGATGTTGGAATGGGGCTCCTGGGACATTTCCGGCACCAGTTCCTCCACCACGACATAAATCATGGCGCCGGCTGCAAAACTCAGAAAATACGGCAGCGCAGGCACTAAAAAGCCCGATGCGATAATGACAAGCACCGCCCCCACCGGCTCCACCACGCCGGATAGAACGCCGTATACAAAGGCTCTTGCTTTTGACATGCCCCGTGCCCGCAGCGGCATGGAAATAATTGCCCCTTCGGGAAAATTCTGGATCGCGATACCGATGGACAGCGCCAGGGCTCCGCTGAGCGCCACCGCGTCATTTCCCATTTTCAGCCCGGCATAGACAACCCCAACCGCCATTCCTTCCGGCAGATTGTGAAGCACAACCGCAAACAGCAGCATGGTCGTATTCTTCAGCCCCACGTGGGGGCCCTCCTGTTCTTTGCTGTTTCTGTGCAGATGGGGAATGATCCGATCTAAAAACAGCAAAAACAGGATGCCCAGCCAGAAGCCGATCGCCGCAGGGGTAAAGGCCAGCTTTCCCATGGACTCGGACTGCTCCATCGCCGGGATCAGAAGGCTCCAGATGGACGCCGCCACCATAACACCCGCCGCAAAGCCGGTGAGCACCCGCTGGGTTTTCTCGCCCAGCTCCTTCTTCATAAAGAATACACAGGCGGAACCGAAAGCCGTTCCCAGAAAGGGAATCAGGATACCCGCCGCCATGCTCAGTTGCAAATCACTCATTCTTTGTCTCTCCGCTTAAAAATGTCTGCTGTAACAACATATGCTGACCGCCGTCATTCGTGCAGGGCTTTGTATGATCTCATGCATCTTTCAAATGCCTCCCTGAAAGTTTTCATTGACAGGTTCAAAAATCACATATGCCGCATATCATAAAAGAAAATGTACTTTTTTATGATTTCCAAGGAGCCACAGCCTATGCATAACCATCAGGACCGGAACAATCCGTCCCTAACCTATCTTACCCGTTTTGACCGGATTCTTCAAGACATGATTCACGGTATGACCAAACCTGCGCCCCGGGGCAGCATCTCCGGCATCTTTATCAGACAGATGATCCCCCATCACGAAGCGGCAATACAAATGTCCGAAAACCTGCTGCAATATACCGCGCCTTCCGGACAAAACACCTGCTGTTGTCAGAATCCCTATGAGAAGGACCTGATTATTCCCTTAAACAGGATCGCTAAAAATATCATTGAAGAACAGACAAAAGGCATTGAGCACATGAAAAACGCTTTTTTCTGCTGCGCCGAACATGAAAACCATAATCAGGAGATGCGCCGCTACATGTCCGCTTTTCGTTTTACTGCCCGGAATATGTTTGCCGAAATGAAACGGGCGCCGCGGACCGAAAGGATTCCCTGCGATTTTATCCGTGAGATGATCCCCCATCATGAGGGCGCCATCCGTATGTCGGAAAACGCTCTGCGTTTCTCCCTCTGCCCGGAACTCATTCCCATCCTGGACGCCATCATCATCTCCCAGAAAGAAGGTGTCCGCCAGATGCGGAAGCTGTTGGAAGAAGCCTCTTCCCCCTTTGACCGCGACTACCTGGAATAGTTCGATGGACCGCAGACGCCAGGAGGGACATAAAATACTCCGTCACCACGCTCCTGCCGGCTCTGTTTTTCAAGAGCCTGTGAAACAGCGCAGCGGACACTTAAGCGTATTTGCTGAGTGCCGACGCTTTTTAACGGGCTCCTCCCGCATTTTATGTCCCTCCTGGCTGGATAAATGGCTTAACGAAATGGCATTGCCCGGCGTCCGGCTCTCTTTACTGTGCCACACAGATCCACACCGCCCGCCCTCCTGTCTCCAGCCTTTTTCGCCACAGTGCATACCTCACACCCTCCAGCTCCGCCTCCTCTCCCAATACACAAAAACCTTTGGGAGATACGGACAGCCCGCAGCCCGCAGCCTTTACCACCGCTTCTTTTCCTGTCCAGATCCGGAAAAAGCTATCGCCCTGCTCTTCCTCCTTTGTTTCCAGAAGATAAGCATACTCTTCTTTCGTATAAAAACGCTTCGCTACCTTTAAGTTTGCCCGTTTTACCCGCTCAATATCCACCCCAAGCTCCCTGTTTCCAAACCCAAGCACCACCAAACCGTCGCTGTGGGAAATGCTGAAATGAACTTTCGGGGCATTCTGAAAAACAGGCTTACCCTCCCCAAGCAAAACCGGCTCCTCTTCGATGGAAAAACGCCGCATCAGCAAATACAGCAGGTATCCGGCACAGACAGACTCCCTCCGTTTCCCTTCCGGCCTGATCCGCTCCGTCTTCTCCCTCCGCTTTACGCCGCAAAGCCTGTGCATCTCTTTCAGTTCCTCCGCCGAGACCTCCTCCGAAGAAATCAGCCACAGCGTCACGTTTTCAAATGCATATTCCTTCACAATATTATCTCTCATGAATTCTCAGTCCTCTGTGTGCCCCGTAGATAACAGGAAAACCATCGCACCTGCATCACACCTGTATTCTCAGTCCTCTGGGATAATGGTTCTTCACCATATTTCCGCCGGCTTTCCCCCAGCCTAAAGGCAGCCCCTGAAACAATATCAGCGTCCATCCCCGCAGTCCTTTGTTTTCCTGTGTCTCTCCCCGCAGATAAGCCGCCGCATCTTCCGTATCCATCCATTGTCTGACATCCTCTCTTTTCAATGTCATCGCCCAGGTGTGGGAGGGCTCGAATCTTCCCTTTTTCGCTTCCCCCAGATACAGCCCGCTTCTTTCCACACGCAGCCCCATCAGCCCGGGAATCCCGTCAGCCATCAGGTAGAGCCGCTCCCCTCTCCAGACAAATTCTCCCGCTCCTTCCAACCGTCTGCCGTATTCGTCACTGAAATATTGTCTGCAAAATTCCTGAAAATACTTCTGTTTTTCCTGCTCCCCATCTCTTTGATGGCTTCCTTTGTTTTTCCTGCCGGACTTTCCTGCCCTGTTTTTTCCGTCTTTCCGGCAGGCTTTGTCTATCCGCTCTTCTCCGGCGCCTGCCGCCTCCGCTCCCCCTCTTTTATGCAGCCTTGCCACAAAATGCCCTTCCCCGGGCAGCTTATGGGGCCACATGCGCACCGTACCCGGCAGGCCGCCGGGGCATATTCCCGCCTCCGATAGTTCTTCCGATAAAACGGACTCGTCCGGATAAAATTCATTATGTCTTTCCAGAAAATCCCGGATCACCGCCTCATCCTCCGCCTCCGAAAAGGTACAGGTTGAATAGACAAGCACACCGCCGGGCTTAACCATCGCCGCCGCCGGCTCCAGAATCTCCTTCTGCCGCTTTGCGCACATGCTGACATTCTCCGGCGACCACTGCAAAAGGGCCTGCTCCTCCTTGCGGAACATCCCTTCTCCGGAACAGGGCGCATCCACCAGTACCCGGTCAAAAAACAGCGAAAACCGCTCCGCCATCCTGTCCACACTCTCTGTCAGCACCACACAGTTTGAAACCCCCATGCGCTCCATATTCCGCGAAAGAACCTCCGCCCTCGCCGGCACATACTCGTTGCAGACAAGAAGCCCCTCCCCCCGCATCTTTCCGGCAATCTGGGTACTCTTACCGCCCGGTGCGGCGCACAGATCGGCAATACGCTCCCCCGGCTTCGCCCCCAAAAGTTCTGCCGCTATCATCGCGCTCGGCTCCTGCATATAATAGGCGCCCGCCTCATGATAGGGACTTTTCCCGGGCCTTGCTTCCTTCTCATAAAAATACCCCTCCTCCGCCCAGGGCACACTTCTTATGGAAAAAGGGATCGCTTCCTCAAATTCTTCTTTTGTATATTTCAAAGGATTCCTCCGCAGCCCGTAACTGCGTTCTTTTCCAAGGCTCTCTAAAAAAGCCGGCAGTTCCGACACCGAAACCCCCGGCAATTTTCCAAAAAGCTCTCTCATTTCCTCTACAAAAGCCGCCGGCAGTTCCTTCCCCTTACCGGCGCTTTCCTTTTCATACGACATCACCGTATTATTTCCTCTTTACCATATATCTTTTTGGCATCTTCCTTCTTGATAACAGTCTGTCCGCCGCCATTCTCCGGTCAATATCCTCCGTTCAGTGATCCCAGAGCCGCCAGAATCTTTTCCCTGTATTCCGCATGGTGGGGCATACCGTTCCCAATGCCGCCGCGCTTTGGCAGCTGCAGTTTGATAACACCGCCGTTTTTCAGCGTAACCGTACAGTTGACAGCGCCCATCCAGGCGTTTTTGATCACGCAGTTCCCGATCTCCTCAAAGGAAAAGCAATTCCCAATATCTTCCAGCCGAACGCAGGTATCAATCTCTCTGACAACCGCACCGCGCATATCCGGATTATTGTCAAATTCGTAAAGATGTCTGTATACTTCGCACTCCGCAAGGATCAGACTATGCGCCGTCACTCCGATATACACATCCCATTTCGAGTATTTGCTCTTTTTTACTTCCAGCAAGCCGCCGTTCTCATCGGGTAGGATCCTGCCCCCCTCTTCGTCATAAAAACACTTTCCGAAAACTTCCCTGATCTCCGACTCCAGACCTATACCGTGAATGCCGGCGAGCACCGTCTCCCCCGCGGGAAGATACCTTTTAAACGCCTGCATCATCCTGTTTTCATCAAAAATCCCTGACATAAATACTATTCTCCTATTCCAGTACCGCAGTATCACCTACTGCACATATTGGCGGAACTCAACTTTCTGCTGCTTCGCATCAGCAACTTGAGTTATGCGCATACGGTGATCCTGCTGATTCCAGCACCGCAGTATCACCGGATATTATACAATACCATCCTCCCTGCGTTTGTCATCCGCTTTCGGGAGCTGCGCCAGTACGATCGCTCCAAACATCAGCGCACACCCGAAAAGTTCCCTTTTGCTCAGCACCTCATCCAGTAAAATGAATCCGGCAAGTACCGAAATCACCGATTCCAGGCTCATGATCAAAGATGCCACCGTCGGATTCATTCCCTTTTGTCCGATGATCTGAAGGGTATAGCCCACGCCGCAGGACATCACCCCCGCATATAAAATCGGTTTCCATGCCGCCAGAATCATAGCCGGCTTCGGCTCCTCAAACAAAAACATACAGATACCGCACAAAATGCCGCAGGTCAGAAACTGAATACAGGACATCTTCACCCCGTCCACCAGAGGCGAAAAGTGATCGATCACCATAATGTGAAAGGAAAAAATCAGAGCGCATATCAGTACCAGCATATCTCCCGCTTCCAGCCTGAAACTCTCCGTCATACATAGCAGATACAGCCCTGCCACCGCGATCACTACACTGATGCCAACCCGCAGCCCCGCCTTTTTTTTCAAAAAGATACCTAAAAGGGGAACCAGGATAATATACATTGCCGTAATAAATCCCGCTTTCCCGACGGTGGTATACATAATGCCGAACTGCTGGAAGGAACTTGCCAGTGCCAGAATCACACCGCAGCAGATTCCTCCCGTCAGAAGGGTTTTTTTATCCTCTTTTTTATGTACTTCCCGGTCCCCGTTTTTACCCTGCGTTTTTTTCAGCAGCGCGATACAGGGAATCAGCACCGCCGCTCCGATCAGGCTCCTCGCCGCATTAAACGTAAAAGCCCCCACATAATCCATTCCCACGCTCTGGGACACAAATGCCACGCCCCAGATCGTAGCGGTCAGAAGAAGCAGCAGAGACTGCCTTAACACAAATCTGTTCATACTAAAATTTCTAAATATCCCTTCATCTTCGTCATATCATAACGATCCAGCACACCCAGATTGGAATCGTAAAATTTCCCGTCAAAAGCTACCAGATAGTGACTGAAACGCCCCATTTTCTCCAGAATAATTGCACATTTGGGCAGTGTCACATCCTCCTCTCCGCAGGTATAGAAAATCTCTTCGGAATGCTCGAGTCCGAAATAGTTCAGCGTATCGATAATCTTCGCGATGGTCGCCTGCCACTCGTTGCAGTGCATCACATTAATCGCCTCATCCAGCGTGATTCCTGCCAGCATGGCAATACACGCCTGTCCGCAGAGCCCGTCGTGAGGCTGAATCAGACAGTCAATATGGTCAATCTTACGAATCGGATTGGATGTGCTGTAAGGGCTGTCCTCAACGCTGTTTTTTGTTATCCTGAAGGATATTTTATATTTTTTCCCGTAAGTAAGCTTCTCCATAATCTCAGGCTGCACGGGAATATTGTAATATCCGTTCTTTTTGGGCTCTAAATTGCAGACAAACAACGTCTCTCCCACCCTGACCTTCGCCGGCACTTCACCTTCCCTCTTACATATTTCCCATACGTTAAAAGGAATATCAATAAAAGAGCCGTTTTCTCCCTTTTCGATTTCTTTTTCAAACGTATACTTCATGATCCATTACCTTCCCTTTCCCTAAAATTGTATCATTCCTGAAAAATTATTATTATTTATTATAATGTGCTTTTATATTTTTGTCCATATCCGACCGTTTCCCATCCGTATCATTTTCCCATCACACATTTTTATATGCCGTACTGTTACGCACCATTACCGGAGACGGGGTTATAAAAATACATAATAATAAATAACAGCCACCGCAATCCCCAGCAGCATCCCCGCCGTCACCTGGGAGGGCGTATGTCCCACAAACTCTTTCAGCTTCTTCTCCATACTCAGCTTCGGCTGTCCGATGGCCTCAAAAAGCGCCACCATCTCATTGAGCAGTTTTGCCTGCTTGCCCGTTTCCAGCCGCACCCCCATGGCATCATGCATCACAATGATGGCAACAATACAGGCAACCGCGAACAGCGGAGAACCAAACCCGCATATGATCCCGGTCATCACAGTCACCGCCGTGACCGTCGCGGAGTGAGCGCTGGGCATTCCGCCGTCCCCCATCAGCCTCGTAAAATCAATCTCCTTGTTGATTACCGCATACAAAATGGTCTTAACAACCTGGGCGGTCAGCCAGCTTAAAATGCCCGCCAGCAGTATATCATTGTGCAGCAGTTCCTGTAATCCATCCATTTTTCGTCTCCGTTACCAATATCCGTATTTCAAAATCCCGTTATGCTTCCCACGCCCTGATCCGGTAGGTGACGCCCAGCTCTTCACAGATCTTCCGGCAGCGCTCCTCTTCTTCCTTCGTAATCGTTGTCTCTACCGTTGTCATCACCACATGAGGCACATATTTCGTACACTCCTTCGCAAAGGCAAGCATCCCTTTGTAACCTTCGGCGCCGAATCTGCTGCGGACAATCTCCTGGTATTTCTCCGGATCAGGATGGTTTAAACTGACAGATACCGTATCAATCAGCCCTTCCAGTTCCGGCGCGATATCCCTGCCGTTGATCAGGGAACCCTGCCCGTTGGTATTGATGCGGATCGGACACTTCCATTCTTTTTTTACAAAAGCCGCCACCTCTTTCAGCACTTCAAAGGCTTCCGTCGGCTCCCCGAACCCGCAGAACACCACTTCCCCGTAATCTTCCCTGCGGAATTTCCCAAACGCATTTATCACTTCCTGCGCCGTCGGCTCATGCTCTAACCACAGACTCCCCGACGTCCCCATCTTATCCCGGTCCTGCCGCAGACAAAAGGTACATGCCGAGCTGCACCTGTTGGTCAGATTCACATATAAATTCTGATGTACCTCGTATAATATCTCCATCGCCATATTTCTTTTCTCCTGTCTCACCGTGTTCCATATCTTTATTTTAAAGTATGCAGAAATTCCTCAAAGCAAACGCCGTCCGTAAGGGGAATCCCCATTTCTATGGACCGCAGAATACATTTCTTGATAAACCTGCCCGCTTTTTTCACAGACTGCTCAAAGGGCACGCCGTTTACCGCGTCCGCCGCTATCATCGAAGCAAAAATATCTCCCGTCCCGCTCCTTTGGGTACCCGCTTTGATGGTTCGGAAAATGCGGGGCTCGCTCCCCTTTTCATAACAGTAATTTGCAATAAACTCTCCCTGGATAATCCCGGTAATAACCACCTTATCCGGTCCCATCGCCGAAAGCTTTTCCGCCAGCCACAGCAGCTTTTTCCTGCTCCATTTCTCCTCATAGGGAATGCCGGCCAAAATACAGGCTTCCGTCAGATTCGGCGTAATGATATCCGCCCACGGAATCAACTCCCTCATTTTCAGACAGGTTTCCATGGAATAGGTGGGGTACATCTTTCCGTAATCTCCCATCACGGGATCGACCACTACCACCGTATCATAATCCTTGAACTTTTTAAAAAACGCCTCCACAATATCAATCTGCTTGGGGGAGCCCAAAAAACCGCTGCATATCCCCTGAAAATGCAATTCCAGTTTTTCCCATTCCTTCATATAAGGACTCATTCTCTCCGTAAAATCCTCCAGATAAAAGGAGGGAAAGCCGGTATGGTTGGAAAAAACCGCCGTCGGTACAAAACAGCACTGTATTTTCATGGCGGAAATGATCGGCAG
>OFGN01000783.1_pt1 | contig 30226 bp, 24 predicted proteins | sample 1521821 | NCBI WGS metagenome assembly OFGN01 (sample SAMEA3504094, study PRJEB24116) | mouse gut metagenome | biome: mouse gut; feature: mouse-associated habitat; material: faeces | place: Denmark | collected 2011
ATCATCCTTTCGTATGAATGCTTGCAGGGGAATTTAGTTCCCGATGGATTGGTACGCAGATACCGTATAAGTGCATTATAGCACGTGCATCTACGAATAGGATGATTCTTTTGTTTTTATAGTTTGATTGCAGCCAGCGGCTGCGGTATGAATTGATTCAAGCAGTAAACGATGAAATTACATTTTTTGATTGTTTAGATAAAAAAATACTGTTTGAAGAAATTAGGGAAACGTTGCAAAACAATCAAATTGACACACAAGATAAAGCAGATTTATTTGAGGATTACTTGGTAAGTGTGTGGATTCATGGGGATTCCAGTGAAATGTTTCATGATTTGTTTTTAGAATATCTTGAAACCAATGATAAAACTCTTTTTCGTTCGCTTATGAAAGAGTATAGATTAGATGATTTTTGGGCTGAATTTATTCCGCATCGAGCAAAAATAAGGCTTCATGAATTAGGCTTTTTTGGAGGTGAAAATTTATATCGTGGAATGACTCTCATGGAAAAAATAGAGGAATGTGCACCAGAAGGATCATTTACTGTTGTACCAGTTTCGTTATCGGTAATACGTTTGGCCAATTACGAGGAGCGAGAGATAGATATTTTTTCGGTAAATTATGCATGGACTATGTATGGGCAAAGAAAGGATTACAGTGTATATTCTATTGATGATGCGTTAATAGTTTTTGAAGAGAAAGGCATGATTAAAGAAGATGATTCTATTGAAGTAATCTGTAAACTCATGTTGCAGTCCGAAAAAGGTATTCGGCATTTAATTAGCTCCTATATCAATAAAAAGGGACCGGAGTGTACTAAACGATTGATTCAAGCAGGGTATTTTCGCGATTCTTCATTTCAGGCAGATATATTTGATCTTTTACCAGAAAATATCAATTGTTTTCCAAAGCAGTATATAAGGTCGAGAATTGACGAATTGCTATATAGCGGTAGATATTCCCGATTTGTTGAAGCAAGAGATATTTGTTATGTACTAGAGCGTGTTTGAAAATTATCAGCTTTTGTTCATTTTATCCAAATTAGGATTGAGACAAGGCATACAAATCCCATATAGGTGTATGCCAGCTTATCATACCGGGTCGCAATGCGGCGGAATCCCTTCAGTTTGAGAAAGTATTTCTCTACCAAATGGCGCTCTTTGTACAGCCACCAGTCACAGCGGCGCTCAAATTTGGCTCCTTTTTTGGACGGGATGGTTGGTTCCCCGCCATTTTCATAGATATAGTCAATCAGATTCTGACTGTCATATCCACGGTCTGCAAGCACACTGCTTCCTTCTATATTAATGTGCTCCAGTACAGGGATGGCGAAATTAATGTCATTACGCTGTCCTTCACTAAGCATCAGATATACAGGATAGCCATATGCGTCTACCGCTGCATGGATTTTGGAGCTGGCACCTCCCCGGCTGTGCCCGATCTCGTTTGGAGGCCCCCTTTTTTTGCCCCAGCACTGTGCTGGTGGGCCTGGACGATAGTGGCATCCAGTGAAAGTTCATATAGTTCGGCCTCAAGGCTGAGCACCCGGAAGATATTATCAAGAATCCCATCATCAATCCACTTGCGGAAGCGGCTGTACACCGAATTCCAGGAGCCATAGCGTTCCGGGAGGTCACGCCAGGGGGCTCCGCTGCGTGCAATCCAGACCATCCCATTAAGCATGGTGCGGTTATCCTTTGAAGGCCGTCCGGGTTTTCCGGTCTTTTCCGGAGGGAGTAAAGCGGCGACCTGTTCCCATTCCTGATCCGTCAGTTCGTAGCGTCTTAACATAATATCAGCCCCCCTTTTTCTTTATTTTATCATGAAAAAGAGGCTATGAACAAATGTTTTGTATACTTTTTAATTTTCAAACACGCTCTAGGGGATATCACGATATTCCATGCAAACGGAAATTCCGGCACATTTAAAGCGCCGAAGGACTATGCAGGTTCTGATTACCGCATCGTGAAGGCAAAGGTCAGCTATCATACAAGAGGTAATACGTCGGATAACTTTGAGAAGAAGAGTTATGCCCTGAAACTGACGGATGAGGAGGGGGAAGGAAAAAAAGTAAATCTGTTCGGGCTGGGGGAGAGTGCGGACTGGAAACTTCTTGCCGGGGCAGGGGATGTAACGAAGGTGCGAGAAAAGACGGCTTGGCAGCTCTGGCAGGAGATAGCGGACAGGCAGAGTCTGACCTCGGAAGGGGCTTCTGCCATGGAATACTGCGAGGTTGTCCTGGACGGCGGTTATATCGGGATGTATCAGATACTGAAAAGCCCGGATAAGAATACGCTGAATCTGGAGACAACGGACGTGCTGTACAAATTTTTACAGGCGGAGATGCCTCTTGAGGAGGATATTCAGAGCAGTATCGATGCTGCCTATCCGGTTTGTTATCCGATCAGGATACGCTATCCGGGGCAGGATACGGTAAGCTTAGATCCTGCGGGGTACTGGGAGCCGCTGCGGCAGTATCTGGGGGCGGCGTATTGGCATATTGACTTTGAAAGGCTGTATTCTCTGATAGATTTGGAAAACACAATGGACTACTACCTGTTTCTGGAGGCGACATCGGCATGGGACAATGCCTGCAAAAATACCTATCATATAGCCAGAAGGACGAAAGAAGGGGAAGTAAGGATGCTGACGATCCCCTGGGATTTAAACTATACTTTTGGGGATGAGTATACCACGGAGACAGAACTGGGAAAGACGATGTTCAATCCGGATACGACGCAGCTTTACACGGAACCTGTGATCAGACAGCTTTTTATGAATAATACACACGGAGAAGAAGACATACTGAAAAGCAGATGGGCGGCGTACAGGCAGGACATTTTCAGCGATGAGCATGTTTTGGGGCTGATGCGGGAAAATATGGAATATATGCAAAAGACCGGCGCGTTTGAGAGAGACTCCGCCAGGTGGCCCATGCAGAACAATGACAGCGATCTGACAAAGATTATGGAGTATGAAAGAGAAAGGCTGAGGTTTTTGGATGAATATTTCGGGTAAGAGAGGATTGTCAGTGCGTTTTTATCAATATGGCGGTCTGCTGCTTTTTAGCATCTGGCTGCTGCTTGGTTCTTTGTGGGCACAGGGGAAGAAGGAGGAAGTCTGTCCCATTACGGATTATGTGGTCAGTTCGGAGGTTCTGGAAGAACTGGCGTCGGGGAGAGAAGAGGGCGACTTTTTGGAGGAAAAAGAAGCTGGGCTTTATCTGAACGGATATCATGTGCCTTTGGAGAAAGAAAAAAAGCTCTTTTATATTTCCCAGCCGGCGGAGGCCGGGGAATGGAGGGGGGATCTGAAACCCTATGGCGCGGAACTGTATATTCCGGAGGATGAGTATCTGGCAAAACTCCCTCAGGCGATCGGGGAGGGACATATTTTTAAAGCGCTGCTTTGTACGAAAGACAGGTATCAGAAGATCGGTATCGTGCTTACGGGGATGCCGGTAGTCAATATAGAAACGGAAAGGGAAGAACCCCAGGAGTATCCGATCGAGGACATTGATAATTATGTGTTCAATTCGGAGACTCGCTATTATGGCGATATCACTGTTTTTCAGTCAGAAAATTCGGCGTTGCCGGGGAAAGAGGGAGAGGTAAAGGGAGAATATCAGATTTTGCGGCGGAAGGTCTGCTATCATGAGAGAGGACAAAATTCCGCGCTGTTCGGGAAAAAGAGTTATGCGGTAAAACTTCTGGATCAAAAAGAGAAGGGTATTTCGGAGCCGTTATTCGGTATGCAGCGCAGTGCGGACTGGAAGCTGCTTGCCATGTATTCCGATCCCAATAAACTCAGAGATAAGGTCTCCATGGCTCTATGGGAGGAGATAGCAAAAGGGGAGGAACGATTTAACGAGAGGGGCCCGGAGATGGAATACTGTGAAGTGATTTTGGACGGGCAGTATATGGGACTCTATGGTATGATGCTTCCTGTGGATGAAAATACGCTGGAACTCGGGGAGCAGGATGTGCTGTACAAGGTGCTGGACTGGTATATGCCGGAGGAGGCGGATATACAGGCTTCCGTGGATCAGAACTATGAGGTATGCTATCCTGTGCGCGTCAGATACCCGAAGAAGGAAGATGTACCGGTCGGAAAGCTGTGGGAGCCTGTCAGGGAGTATTTTGCCTGTAAATACTGGAGCATGGATTTTAACGCTTATTCGGAGATTACCTGCACGGAAAATCTGGCGGATTATTATATTTTTATTCAGGCGGTTTCGGGATTTGACAATTATCTGAAAAATACGTATATTTTAGCTAAAAAGGTGGATGGGACGCCGGAATGGAAAATGCTCACGATTCCCTGGGATCTGAATTATACTTTTGGGAACTGCTATGATTATGACGCCGATAAAAACTATACGGCATTCAATTATGACACAAGTGTCAACTATGTGGAGCCTGTGCTGGAACAGCTCTTCCGCTCGAGTTTTAACGGGGAAGCGGAGATTTTGAAAGCAAGATGGGAAAAATATCGCGCCGGCACGCTCAGTACGGAGCATATTACCGATCTTTTGCAGGAGAATATGGACTATCTGTGTAACACAGGGGCTTTTCGGAGGGATACCGAAAAGTGGGAGGACGCAGGAAACAGCGCGGATCTGACGGAAGTGAAGGCGTATGTGGAAGGGCGGATGGAGTATCTGGACGGATATTTCGGAAATTTTTGACAAAATGGCAGGATAATTTGTGTTATTCGGGAAATTATGGTAAACTGTTATTTCATAGGGAAACGGTGATGAACGACAGAATTTATGTATGCCATACATACTATCATGCGTATGTGGCATTTTTGAAAGAACTAAAACTGCGCAGGGAGAAGGCGGACAGCGGAGAGGTTGCACTGGTACTGAGCAGCATGTCCAATGATTTTGAACAGTTCGGGGAGCGGGTAAGGGGCACCGGACTGTTTGCTGATGTTATTTCCTTCGATGAGAAGCGTGAGGACTATTTTCCGGAACTTGCGTCTTTTCGGCAGGATAAGGGAAATATTGTTTTGAATATGTGGCAGCGCATTCGCTTTACAAAGCGCTATGCGGAGTTGGAAGCGCCCTTTGTCCCGGTAGATTTCAGAAAATACCGGGAAATTTTTGTGTTCTGCGATTCCGATCCCATAGGCTATTATCTGAATCAGAATAAGATTTATTATCATGCGCTGGAGGACGGGCTGAACTGCCTTGTCCATTTTGATGCGGCGAGATATGATAACAGGGGGCATTTCGGGCTGAAGGCCTTTTTATCCAAAAAGCTGAACCTGATCTTTGTGCAGAACGGTTATGGAAAATACTGTCTGGATATGGAAGTCAACAGCATTTCCGCAATCACCATGCCCTGTCCTTACTATAAAGAACTGCCCAGGCAGATGCTGGTGGATGCGCTGACGGGAGAGGATAAGAATATTATATTGCGGGCTTTTGTCAGGGATATGGATGGACTGGTGAGAAAGATCAGGGAGTGCGGCGCAGGTTCCTCCGAAATGGAAGAGGCGCCGGATAAACGGAAAGAAGAGACAAAGAAAACAGGGACAGGCGGTAAAAAGCGGGATAAAATACTGCTTCTGACCGATCCGCTCTGTACACTCGATGTCAGGGAACGGATTTTCCGGGATATCGTTGCAGAGTATGAAAAACAGGGACAGATTTTCATAAAGCCCCATCCGCGGGACGAGCTGGATTATCGAAAGGTATTTCCCGGTTATCCCATGTTTGATGCGACGGTCCCGATGGAAATGCTGAACTTTTTCCCCGACCTGCATTTTGAACAGGTAGTCACGGTCTTTACGGATTTAAAGGGAATCCGTTTTGCGGATAAGCTGGTCCGCCTTGGAGATGAATTTATGGATAAGTATGAAGATCCGGAGATCCATAACCAGAATAAGCGGATCGGTATTATCGAGAAGGATTGAAAACCAGGGAGTTGATATACTATGCAAGAAATCTTAAAAAAACTGAATGTCCTGCTGGATAAAAAACAGAAGCAGACCATGCTGTTTATGGTTCTGATGATGATATTCGGCGCCGTTTTGGAGGCGTGCAGCGTGTCTATGGTCATTCCGGTTGTGGGAGTGGTCATTGATGAAAATTCCATTCAGAAATACGATATCGTGGGGAGAGTATACAAGGCACTCCATATGCAGAGCGTGATGCAGTTTGCCCTTTTGATGATGGCGGCGCTGATTTTGATCTTTATCGTGAAAAATATTTATCTTTACTGGCAAATGAAGTTTATGTATCGGTTTGTTTATACGAACCAGTTCCGGACTTCCGAGCGGATGATGAAAAACTATCTGCGGAAGGGGTATGAGTTTTACTTAAATGCGGATACGGCGGTCATTCAGAGAAATATCACCTCCGATGTCAACAATATGTATGCGCTGATTCTGTCCCTGCTGCAGCTTATCTCGGAGATTATTGTGTTTGTGGTACTGCTCGGCGTGATGGTGGCTTCGGACTGGAAGATGACGATAGTGATCGCCCTTCCGCTGCTTCTGACACTCTTTATCATCAAAAAAGTGGTAAAGCCTATTATGAACAGGGCGGGGAAGGAAAATCAGGATTTTTACAGTGGTTTATTTAAGTGGATATCCCAGACCGTGCAGGGGATTAAAGAGGTGAAGATCGCCGGAAAAGAGCAGTATTTTACGGAAGAATATATCAAGTGCGGTAGGGGCTATGTGAATGCGGTCCAGAAATACACACTCTATAACAGCATCCCCCGGCTTTTGATCGAGACAGTCTGTATTGCCAGCCTTGTGGGCTATATGATGATCCTTGTGAGCAAGGGAGAGAGCGTGAAGGAAGTGACGGCAGTGCTCTCCGCCTTTGTGGTGGCGGCGGTGCGGATGATGCCCTGCGCAAACAGGATCAACAACCAGCTCACGTCCATGGCCTTTTACCAGCCCTTCTTTATGGGCGTCAGCGATAATCTGCAGGATGAGATCTCGGGGGAAAATACGGATATGAGCTTTGCGGTGGTGGCAAAGGAAAAACTGCCCGTGAAAAAGAGCATTGAGCTGCGGGATATCACTTACCATTATCCGGGAGCGGAGCCGCTTATTTTCGACCATGCGAATATGGAAATTCCGGTGGGCGCGGCGGTAGGCATAGTGGGAACATCCGGCGCCGGAAAGACTACTATAGTGGATATTCTGCTGGGGCTTTTGGAGATCAGGACCGGCGGGGTTTATGCTGACGGTGTCAGCATCAAAGAAAATTACAGAAGCTGGCTGAAGAATGTGGGCTATATTCCCCAGATGATCTTTATGCTGGATGATACGATCCGCAAGAATGTGGCGTTTGGCATCGCGGAAGAGGAGATTGATGAGAAGAGACTCTGGGAGGTACTGAAGGAAGCGCAGCTCGATGAGTTTGTGAGGAGCCTGCCGGATGGCGTAAACACGAGTATCGGAGAGCGGGGCATCCGCATTTCCGGCGGACAGAGGCAGCGTATCGGTATTGCGAGAGCGCTCTACTATGATCCGGAGGTGCTGATCCTGGATGAGGCGACGTCTGCGCTGGATAACGACACGGAGGCGGCGATCATGGATTCCATCAACAGCCTGCACGGCAGAAAGACGCTGATTATCATTGCCCACAGGCTGCAGACGATAGAGAAGTGCGATATGATCTATCGTGTGGAAGGTGGGAAGGCGGTTTTGGAGAGAGGCAGGAATACCGCATGAATAAGGGAGAGAGCGTCAGGAAAGTATTGGCGGCGGCAGTGGGGATCATATTGGGAGTAATCTTTCTCTATCTGAGCTGGTACAGTTTTAGATATACGTATTATTTTACATTGCAGTATGATGAGAGCATGGCGGAGGCAGGGGACTTTCTGCTGCTGCATCTGCTGACGGCGGTTCTTGTGGCAGCCGTGTTTGCAGCAGGCCGATGGCTGGAACTCAGGTTTTGTACAAAATCCGGATGTGATAAAGCAGGTGTGCATGGCAGAGTCTCCCGCGTCGAAATAATCTGCAGGGTATGGCTGCTGCTGGTTATGGCGTTTACATTGATTTTAGGGATAAAATGGGTTGGAACCGTGCCCACTGCGCCGGGGGCTGATCAGTATTATATTTACAGCGCGGCACAGGAGATCATGGATGGCAGCTACAGTACGCTTTTGCCGGACGGATATCTCGGAAGATACCGGTTTCAGATCGGATTGATGCAGCTTTTTAAATGGCTGTTTGAGAAACAGGGAATGGAAAGTGATATGCTATGCCAATGCCGCCTGCATTCCTGTTATTATATTATCGGGATACTCCGTATTGAAAATGTGTTATAATAAGGCGTTCTGGCAGCTTATATATTGTACGGCGATGCTGATTTGCCTGCCGCTTTTGTTTTATACGCCTTTTGTGTACGGAGAACTTTTCTTTATGGCGGCGGGAAGTGCCATGACGGCGCTTGTATTATTACTGCTGCGGACTAAAAAGAGCTGGCTTATCCTGCCGATAGTAATATTGGCGGTGATGGCGGTATGGGCAAAGGGAACAGGCTGGATTTTGATCATAGCGGCGGTGATCATAATCGGGCTCTATGTAGTCCGGCAAAGGTCCGGTATGCTGCTTTTGTGTGCTGTGCTTTTGGTGGTGGGTCCGCTTACGGCAAATAAACTGTTGACGCTGCATTATGAGAAAGCATCGGGGATTGAGATGGAGGAAGGGATTCCGTCCATTGCCTGGATTGCAATGGGGACTCATGCGGAAGGAGAGCGGCGGGGCGGCTGGTATGACGGATATAATCAGGATACCTATATGGAGCTTGGCTGCGACAGGGAGAAAACGGCTCAGGCGAGCCTTGCGTTTTTAAAGGAACGTTTAAGCGAACTGGCGGAAGAGCCGAAAGAATTTTTGACATTTTATAAGAACAAGACGCTGACGCAGTGGAATGTGCCGCTCTATGAAAGCCTTTCTACCAATAATCTGTTTTATGATGAGCTGCCGCCATTGGCGGAAGAAATATATTACGGAGAACTGCACTGGTCCTGCGAAGGATTTATGAATGAGTACCATTTCTTTTTGTGCCTGGGCATCGTATTTGCGGCGGCGGGAATTTTTGCCTGCAGGGAACGGTTTTATCATACTCTGCCGGGGGTTATATTGATAGGGAGCTTTTTATTCAGCGTTATCTGGGAGGCAAAGGCGAGGTATATATTTCCGGCGCTGCCTTTTATGGTGATTATGGCAGTGTATGGGTGGGGCAGTATGACGGAGCGTATTATGGAAATGATAAATCAGAGAAGAATTTCCGGGGTGACAAAGTAAAATATACAACCTGAAAGATACAGGAGGAAATCAGGAAAGAAAGGGGAACGGCGGGCATGAAATGCAGCGTGATCGTACCGGTCTTTAATATGGCGGCGGACGGAAAACTGGAATATTGTTTAAATTCTCTGATGCACCAGACGCTGCGGGAGCTGGAGATCATTGCGGTGGATGATGCTTCAACGGATGGTTCTCTGGAGATATTAAGGCGCTATGAGGCGGATTATCCGGAAAGATGCAAGGTGATTCATTATGAAGAGAACAAGCGGCAGGGCGGCGCCAAGAATGAAGGGCTGAAGATTGCTTCCGGTGAGTGGATCGGGTTTTTGGACAGTGATGACTGGGTATCGCCTGATTTTTATGAGAGGCTGATCAAAAAGGCGGAGGAAACAAAAGCCGATGTGGTTGGATGTGATTATTCACTTGTGTCGGAGCATACGATGGAAGTCGGGAAAATTGTGCAAAACAACACCGATGATCAGACCGGCATCTGTGATGAGGCGCAGCACAGAAAGCTTGTGATGCGGCCGGGTAGTATGGTTATTAAGGTATATCGGGGCAGTATGATCCGTGAGAACGGACTGGATTTTCCGGAGGGGATCTTTTATGAGGATAACTGCGCGGGAACGGTCTGGATGTTGTACTGCGGGCGTTTTGAAAAGATAAATGAGCCGCTTTACTATTATTATCAGCATGATGTGTCCACGGTGCATTATATTTCGGAGGAGAAGTGCAGAGACCGGATGAAAGCCGGGGAGCTGATGGTGATGGAGTGCAGCAGCCGGGGGTTTTTAACAAAATACCGTCCGGAGATCGAATTTCGCTTTGCGGAGACTTATTATATCACGACATTGTTCTCCTACATGTCCGGTGTCAGGCACAGAAAACTTTCCTTCCTTGCGGAACTGCGGGACGGGATGAAGAAGTACTTCCCGGATTTTCAGGACAATCCGTATTATTTAAGAGAGATCGGGGCGGAGGAGAGAAAACTTGCAAAGCTTCATCAAAGGAGTAATCTCGGATTTTATTGTTACTATATCGCATTAAATACATGGAGAAAACTGAGAAAATAATGGTAATAGCGATGCCGTGAGGGCGGTTACGGAACTGGAAAACAGTAACAGCCCGGAAGGCATCCAGAGGATTTACAGACGTATACCGGCTGGAAATCACTCTGAGTGGAAGATGCCGTGAGGGCGGTTACGGAACTGGAATATGAAAAAATGGATCTTATTCCTGCAGGCGTTGGTGGTGATCATCTGCATTGTAGGGCTGTTTGGGAAAAACAGAATATGGACTGTGGAGAGCAATGGTTTTTTGGCTGTGCAGCAGGATGACGGACGGCTTTATTTGGAGAGTGAAGCCTTTTCCCTGCGTCCCGGAGTTTATAAAGCGCTTCTTTCTTATGAGACACAGGAAGATATGATAAATGCCTGGGAGGTGGGGGCGGACGGGCTCTCTTTTGACGGGCTCCTTGCAAATGCCTGTATGCTGTACAGTGGGCTGACGGAGACGGATATGTATTTCTGGCTGCTGGAGGAAACGGATACTCTGCGTGTAAGGATTATGTGTGATGCTTCCGGTGCGGTGACAGTACGTAATGTCCAGGTATCGGAGACAAATCTTGGCGCACGGGCATTTCTGGTGACATGTATCACGTTGTTTATATGTTGGGATATTGTATGGTATCGGAGAGAAAAGGCGAAATCCGGGACGGTGCCGGGGATGCTTTCTGCGGAGAAAGAGATGGAACGCCGCAGTATACTCTTTGGGATGATAGTGCTTATTGTGGTATCTTCCGTGCCTCTTCTGACAGGATATGAGATTGCGACAGCAGATCTGAACGGTCATCTGCAGCGCCTGGAGGGAACGAAGGATGCGCTGCTTGCAGGGCAGTTTCCGGTGCGTATCCATCCGAACTGGCTGCAGGGCTATGGGTATGCTACGGGGGTATTTTACTGTGATACCTTTCTCTATATTCCGGCATTCCTGCGCATGATGGGCTTTCCGCTGGGGGCGGCTTATCTGATTTATAAGTTTCTGGTGAACGTGGGGACAGTGGTGATCGCCTGTGAGAGTTTTGGCAGGATATTTAAAAACAGACTTATCGGATTGTTTGCGGCTGCCCTTTATACGCTGAACATATATCGGCTGGCGGTCATGTATCTGAAAGACCATCTGGGACAGTACACTGCGGCAATGTTTCTGCCGATGTTTGCCTACGGGGTATGGAGGCTGCTGGCGGAAGAGGCGGAGGGGAAGGAATACAAAAGGATATGGATCATACTGGTACTGAGTGTGACGGGGATTATTCAGAGCCATATTCTGACATGTGAGATGACAGCGGTTTTCAGTGTGGCCGTGGGCATTGTTTTTATCAGGAGAGTGTTCAGGAGAGGGACGCTTTTGGAAGTCGGCAAGGCGTTTCTTGGCATACTGTTATTAAATTTCTGGTTTATTGTACCTTTTCTGGATTTTATGACAACACAGAAGCTGATTATCACAGGAGAGCAGGTCTATACCAGAGAGATACAGGGGTATGGAAGCCTTTTGCCCCAGATGTTTGGGATATTTGCCCTCTCCGGTTCGGGGGATCATGATATGGCGTCGGGAATGCAGGGGGAGATTCCGTTTACGCTGGGGGCAGGGCTGATGATCGGGCTGTTTTACTATGGTTACCTTTGCCTGATTGGTCGTATCAGACAGCAGGAGAAGGGGGCGGTGAAAACCCTAGGGATTTTTTCCGCAGTGCTTTCGGTGATCTCTTTGTTTATGGCAAGTGTGTACTTTCCGTGGAATAAATTGCAGGGGCTGGGCGGTTTTGTGGCAAAGGGGGTTTCCGCGATACAGTATCCGACCAGGATCTTTGTTATTGCGGCACTGTTTCTTGCTCTGGTGGGAGGCTGTATTTTACTGCTGGAATATAAAAGCGGAAGGAAAAAGAGCCTGTGGCTTTATGCCGCAGGAACGCTGATGACGCTTTTTCTTGTGGCAGGGATGTTTTTCAGCGGGCTTCTTTCGGAGTCGCCGTTTTATAAAATATATGAGGAGGAGTCTTTCGGAAATTCATACCTTTCGGGGAGGGAATATCTGCCTCTCGGGACGGATGAGAGTCTCTTAAAAGCTGGGCGGGTGGTTTTTCCGGAGGGAATTTCGGTCGGCGGATTGAAAAAGGACCATGCGGGGGTGGAACTTTATTGTGAGAACAGGAAAGACACCGACAGGTATGTGGAACTGCCGCTTTTATATTACCGGGGATATCAGGCGCGGGATATGGAGACGGGAGAGAATCTGCCGGTTGTGGATGGAGAAAACCATGTGGTAAGGGTGGAGCTTCCGGCGGGCTATAGTGGAACGACGTACACTTCTTTTGTCAGTCCGTGGTACTGGAGAGTGGCGGAAGTGGTGACATTGCTTTCGTGGTGTGTGGGGTTCGTATATTGTTTGAAGCAATATGGCGGAAAACGCCTAAAGGATCATGGGAATATATGATGATATATATCATGTATTTTCAGGGCTGTATTTCCCGGTCATTACATTATGGAGAAGAGCGGGAGAGCGGCGGAGAAATAAGTGGATAGATAGGATGAAGCGACAGGCGGGATGAAAGGCTTTGGTAAAGGGAAAAAGAGAATAGTTCTGAGTATTATGATGCTGATCCAGCTTTCTTTTGTGCTGTTTTGTTTTTACGGAATGAGCAGGGAGAAGGAGAGTTATTCTTTTCGTGATCAGAAAATGCAGGTGCATGGCGGAACATTGGAGGCTTCCGGGGCATATGTGATCGGTGAGGACGCCGCACTGACGGATCAGGTGTTTCTTGCGATGGAACTTCCGGGGCTGAAAAAGGGCGTATATGAAGTACGGATAGATTATAATACCGATGCGGAGCAGGTGAGCCGGGTGGTCTCGGAGACTGTGGGATACCGTAAATTATATGAAAATACGGTGTCGATGCGGCCTTCCCATATACAGAAGGAGATTTCCTACCGGTTTATGCTGCTTGAGGATGCGGAGGATTTAAGGGCGGAAATCCTGTATACCGGAGCAGGAACGCTTTCGGTGACGGACTTTAAGGTAGTGCATACAAGGCAGGAATACGGTATGGTATTGTTTTTTGTAGTGCTGTTTTCTCTGCTGGCGGATCTGCTGTTTTATGTTTTTATGTGGAACCGGGATAAGATACCGGGGAAAACCGGGCGGAAAATAGTGTTCGGGCTGTTTGCAGTCTTTTTATTGTCCTGCGCTAATTTACTGATTGATTATACGCATCTCGGCGACGATGCATTTTTCCATTTAAACCGAATCGAGGGGATCGCAAGGGAATGGATGAACGGACATTTTCCCGCAAGACTGGAATCTTACTGTATGTTTGGCATGGGGTATCCGATGTCGATCATGTATCCGGAAGTGTTCCTCTGGCCGGCGGCGCTTTTGCGGGTGATGGGATTTGACCTTTCTTTTTGCCTGAAAGCGGATATTGCGTTTGTGAATCTGCTGACAGTAATTTTGTCGTATTTCAGTTTTAAGAATATTTTCAGGAGCAGGCGGATTGGATTGTGGGGAAGCACTGTCTATTCGCTGTCTCTGTACAGGCTTTACAATATTTATGACAGGGCGGCAGTGGGAGAATTTATTGCGATGACTTTTCTGCCTCTGATCTGCTGGGGGCTTACGAGAGTGTTTTCGGAGAAAGAGGAGGAGGTCAGGGACAAAAGGACGGTATTATTGCTGGCGTTCGGCTATATGGGAGTGCTGTATTCCCATGTGCTGAGTCTGGAGTTTGTGACGGCTTTCACGATAATATTGTGCCTGATGTTTTGGAAACGGTTCTTCAGAAAAAGTACATTGCTGACTTTTGTGAAGGCGGCACTTTTGGCGGTGGGCTTAAGTTTATGGTACCTGCTTCCTTTCTTGGAGTATTCTCTGAGTGCTGGTCTGAATGTATTTGATACGGGAAATCCGATTCAGATTCTGGGATTGTATCCGGCACAACTCTTCTGGTTTTTCCCCTGGAGGGGATGGTCCTCTTATATGTATGTTTCGGGGATGCGGTATGTCCGCGCATACGGAATGGGGGCGGCACTGGCAGTGGTGTTTTTCTGCTTTATATCTTTCAGGATAAGGGGTGTGGGAGAAAGAAGGCTTCGGGATTTTCCGGAATATCCAAAGATAAGGGCAGCGGCTGCAGTTGGTATTCTGGCAATGTTTATGAGTATGAATCTGTTTCCATGGGATGCGATAAGTGAAATTTCCGCGGGTATGCAGAAGGTTGTTTACAGCATTCAGTTTCCTTATCGTTTTCTGGTAATGGTGACAATTTCTTTCTGTTTTGTAGGATGCGGGCTGTTTGCCGTATTGCGGCAGGAGGGAGACGGAAAGAAGGGGACATGCTTTGCTGTTTCGATATTGGTGCTGACGGTGCTTGGCAGCAGTTTTTACCTGAACCATGAGATACAGGGCAGGAGCTGGTCGGATTTCAGGGAGGCGGCAGCCATGGGATCAGGAATGATCGGAAACGGTGAGTATCTGCCGGCCGGTACGGATACGTCGGAATTGCCTTATACGCAGGCATCAGCCGGAGAAGGAGTGACGCTGAAAGATTATAAGAGGGAAGATTCCCATGCGGAGTTTTGGTGTGAGAATATATTATCGGAAGACAGTTATGTGGAATGCAGTTTTTTGTATTATCCCGGATACCGGGCGGTGAGCGCTGAGACGGGAGAGCATCTGGCGGTGGTTCCCGGTGGGAACAATGTACTGAGGGTGGAAGTACCGTCAGGTTATACGGGCGGTGTGGCAGTGGATTTTATCGGAAAAGGTTACTGGAAGGTCGGAAATGCGGTTTCGGCGGTTTTGTGGATTGGCGTGCTGGCCTTTGGGATAATGCGGTATCGCCTTAGGAAGAGGATATCCGGTAATTCGGAAGCAGAGGAGACGATGGAGGAATGATACGTATGGAAAACAGAAAATTGGATGAGAAAAAAATAAATATCATACTGGGATGCCTCCTGCTCACGTTTCTGGCGTCGCTTCCGCTTTTTACCGACTTTTTGCTGTGCGGAGCGGACTTACAGTATCAGCTTTTGCGGATAGAAGCGTTAAAGGACGGGCTGAGGGAAGCCGGACTTACGCTTTGGGCAAAACCGAACTGGGTGGAGCCAAAGGGCTTTTCCTTTGCGTTTTTCTATGGGGATACTTTTTTGTATATTCCGGCGTTTTTCAGACTGGCGGGTGCGGATGTGCAGATGAGTTACAGGATGTTTCTGGTGCTGGTCAACGGGGCTACGGCGTTCGGATCTTTTGCGGCGTTTCGGAAGATATTCAGGGACGATTATACGGGGCTCCTGGGAAGCGCGCTTTATACGATGTCTGTTTACCGGGTATTTCTGCTTTACGCCGAGGCAGAAGTGGGTGAGGTTCTGGCGCTTGTTTTTCTGCCTTTTGTGCTGGCCGGTGCCTGCGTGATCTTTGGAAGAGAGAGCGGAGAACAGAAATATGGCTGGTTATGGCTTTCCCTTGGGCTTTCCGGTATGCTGCGGAGCCATATACTGAGTTTTGTAATAGGGATCCTGCTTTTGGTTGTTTTGACAGCGGTGTATGCCGGCAGCCTGAAAAAGGCGGAAGTCCGGAAGCAGATCGGGATGGGATCGGCGGCGTTTCTTCTTCTGAACATCGGTTATTTTTATGCGATGGTACAGTATGTGCGGATCGGAGGCTTTGTGGTGAATCCGGTATCGGGAGTGCCGATTCAGGATAAGGGTGTCCAGATCGTGCAGCTCTTTATGGCTTTCTATCAGGCGGGCGGCAATCGGGAGTTCGGCGCACAGGGTGTAGGCGATGCGGCTCCGGTGGGCCTTGGGCTGGTTTTCCTTGCGGCTGTGATGGTATTTTGCTATTTCGTCTTTGTATATGGGGACTTTTTTGAGAAAGAAGAGAAGAAGAGAGGGTATGCGGCACTGGGGACAGGTCTGGCGGCGTGCTTTATGAGCTGCGTCTGTTTTCCCTGGGATTCTGTTCTGAAATGGTCGGGACTTACTTCCTCCCTGGTTTCCATGATACAGGCTCCCTGGCATTTTCTGCAGGCGGCGCTTCTTGTGTTTACGATGCTGGGGTGTATTACTTACAGGATGGCAGGGAAAAAGTACGGCAAGTCCGGCGGCAGGATTTATGGGCTTGTGCTGGCAGGCCTCGGGTGCTTTTCCTCTTCTTATCTGGTTGCGAATCTTTTGTTCTATTATGATTTCGTGAGGATCAGGATGGGGGAGGAGATCTGGGTGCCGATTGCTAAGGAGGGAGAAGAGGCAGTATTGCCGGTGCTGGCTTCCGGACTGCAGGTTTTCCCGGCAGATGGAATCTGGGATGGGCTGACGGCAGTGAGTGTGCTGACGCTGGCGGGGTGTGTTGTGTATATGCTGAGAAATAAATATTGGAGCCGGGGGAAAGAGCAATAGCCATGTATGCCGGGACGGCTGCATTCGGGAAACGATGTATGGGAATTGTGCAGGAGAGGATCATGAGACCAGGTTTATACAGCATAATCTATTCATTTGCGGGCGCTTTACTGTTTACAGTGGGAAAGATTGTTTATGAAACAAATAAACTGGAAAGTTTTTGGGAACGGCCGGGACATTATATTTTTGTATTTGCAATAGCATGGATCGTTATATCCGTTATATTGTTTCTGACGAAGTTGCTGACCGGTATTCTGAATGATAAAATGTGCGCCGAATGCAGAGAGGATAGGAGGCCGGCGCTGCCGGGAAAAGTGCTTCTAGGGCTTATGGTGATAACCGTGGCAGTGTATGGCATTTGTTATCTGGCTTATTTTCCGGGGATATTTTCCTATGATATCAAAGGGCAGGTAGATCAGGTGGTAGGAATTTCCCCGTATTGTAATTATCAGCCTGTATTGCATACGCTGTTGTGGAAGGGTATGGTTTTTCTGGAAAATATCACAGGGATACATCCGGCGGGGTTGATAATCTACTGTGTTTTACAGATGCTGATCACGGTAGCGGTGTGCGGTTATATGTTGTTGTGGATGGGGAAAAAGGGAGTACATAAATGTATTGTCCTGTTGTCCTGGGGATATATTACTTTTATGCCGACATTACAGATTTTTTCCATTATCACGACAAAGGATGTTTATTTTGCAGATGCTTTGATACTGCTGGTGACAATACTTTATGATACGGGGAAAGAGGAGGCGTTTTCAAAGTTACGTCTGGGAGGCGCACTGCTGTCGGGAGTTATAGCATGCCTTTTGCGCAATAATATGATCTATGCGGTATTGTTCAGTTTTGTGGTGTGTATGATCGCAAAGGCAGGAAAGAGGTTGTTTATCACACTGGGCGGTATTGTTGTAAGTGCCTTTTTTGTGCTTCATATATTATATCCGGCTCTGGGTGTGGAGCCGGTTATGCCGCGTGAGGCCCTCAGTGTGCCGATGCAGCAGATGTCCAATGTTTTTATTCATGCCCCGGAGACATTTACGGAGGAGGAAATGGAGCTGTTTATGGAGTATGTTCCATGGGCGGGAAATTATAATCCCCGGTTTGCGGATGTGGTAAAGAGCGGCTTTGAGGACGGAAATTATCAGGAGAGGACAAAAGCGTTCTGGAAATTGTGGCTTGATATCGGGAAAAAGGCGCCAATGCATTATATTAATGCTTTTTTGACTTTAAATATTCCGCTCTGGTATCCGAGTGCAGAACCGATAGATACTTATGCGAACCGGGAATATATCGAATCGAAGATGTTGGAAAAAGATGAGTACAGAGTGGAATGGATGGGAGTTTTTCCGAAACTTCATGAATATTATGAAGGAGTAGCGGAGTTCAGAAATCCGGGTATGAATCTGTTTATCCTAAAACCGCTGTTTTCTCTGGCATTTCCTTTTGTAACAATGTATTTTGGGGGGTATCTGATCCTGCAGGATAAGAAAAAGGAGTATATTTGGATTTATATGATATATGCGGGTGTGTTTTTGACTTATCTGCTGGGACCGGTCAGCAATTTTCGCTATATTTATCCATTTTGTCTGGCGATGCCGCTTTTGTGGATGCCGATGACGCACCGTGGGACAGAGGAGTGAGATAATTTAACTGAATGTTAATATGGATGATATTGAAAAGCAGAAACCTTTGCAGGCGGCAGTAGTTTTGACGGGAGTAGAAAAGGGGGTTGTGAGACAAAGTATGAAGAAGCTGGCAATTATTACCGCGAGAGGCGGCAGTAAGAGAATACCGAGAAAAAATATCCGTCCGTTTCTGGGAAAGCCCATTATGGCGTATTCCATAGAGGCGGCGCTGCAGAGCGGGATTTTTGATGAAGTGATGGTGTCTACGGAGGATGAGGAGATAGCAGCGCTGGCAAAACAGTATGGTGCGAAGGTTCCTTTTTACCGCAGTGAGAAGACAGCGGGGGACTTTGCGGGAACGAATGATGTATTGCTGGAGGTGCTGGAAGAGTACGAAAAACGGGGGGAGCATTTTGAACTTGGGTGCTGTATTTATCCGACGGCGCCTTTTGTAACGGCCAAGAAGCTGAAAAAGGCGGTGGAAAAGCTGCTGGAGGAAGAGGCCGATACACTGATCCCTGTGGTGGAGTTTTCCTATCCCCCCAAGAGGGCTATGGTGATCAGGGATGGCCTGCTGCAGTTTGGGGATTTGCGGTATATTGACAGCCGTTCTCAGGATCTGGAGAAGGAATATCACGATGTGGGGCAGTTTTATTGTTTTCGGACAGAGGCTTTTCAGAAAAACAGAAAACTGATGCTTGGAAAGATCCTGCCTTATGTGGTGAGTGAGACGGAAGTACAGGATATTGATAATGAGTCGGACTGGCAGATCGCGGAGATTAAGTATGAGGCAATGCAGAGAAGAGTATAGCGCAAATGGGAGTTCCATGAATTTACTGTTAACATCCATAGGGAAGAGAATAGAATTGATCGAGCATCTGAAAAGCCGGTTTCGGGTGATTGGGGCGGACGCCTCCGGATTAAATGCGGCAAAACGGTTTGTAGATTCCTTTTATCATATTCCCAAATGTCATGAAGATGGGTATGTAGATGCGCTTCTTAGTATTTGTGAGCGGGAGGCGGTTTTGCTGCTTGTACCTTTGTATGAGCCGGAGTTTGAGATTCTGGACGGGGCAAGGGCGCGGTTTGAAAAGATCGGTGTGAAGATCGTTCTTTCGGACAGGGTGGTGCTGAATATTTGTGATGATAAGAGAAGGACGGCGGCATTTTTCGAAAAATACGGTCTTTCCGCACCGCGGACATACTCTTTGGAGGAAGTGGAGGAGTTTATTGAAGGGAGAGACGCAGAGTATCCTTTTATCATAAAGCCGGTGAATGGTATGGGGAGCGAGGGGATTTTTTTTGCCAGGAACAGGAAGGAGCTGGCGTTTTTCTATGAGTATGCAGGGAAGGCGCTGGTTCAGAAATGTGTGGAGGGCAGGGAGTATACCGTGGATGTGCTCTGCGATTTTTTCGGGGAGCCTGTGTATATTGTGCCGAGGGTAAGGCTGGAAGTATTGTCCGGGGAAGTGTCGAAGAGCAGGGTGGATTTGCGCGGACTGGTGATAGAGGAGACAAAACGGCTGCTTGAGGCACTGAACAAAGAGGGGGGTGTCTGCGGTCCTATGACAATACAGTGCTTTTTGTCAGAGGATGGGAGGGATATTTCCTTTATTGAGATCAATCCCCGGTTTGGAGGCGGCGTGCCTCTTTCTTTTGCGGCGGGGGCCGATTATGCGGGGGCGATTGAAAAGATGGGAGAGGGATTACGCATCGGTGGAAAGGATGGCGGCCTGATGGCGTCGAAAACGGATCTGACATCTTTCAGGAATGGAGAATTAAAGGAATTGACCATGCTGCGGTATACGCAGGCGGTGTATGAGTAAAAACAATTGAGCCGTCAGGTGAAATATACGGACCGGAATATGACGAAGGAAATAAAAGATATGGTGAAAGCAGTAATATTTGATCTGGATGATACATTATACAGAGAGCGGGATTTTGTGGATCAGTCTTTTCGGAGTGTGGCAAAGGTTCTGGCGGATTATCTGGCAAAAAAGAGTAAGCCGGGTGTAAAAGGGCAAAGAGTGGAGGGGGCATGTGATCCGCCTTATGAGAAGAGCCCGGAGGGATTGTTCCGGCAGATGATAGAGCTGATGGAGCAGGAGGGACGGGGAGAGATCTTCAATCGTCTCTGTGAGCGTTATGATGTGGATGTACCCGTGCAGGAGCTTGTGAGGATATACAGGGAGACAAAGCCGGTCTTATCTCTTTATCCGGACGGGGAGGAGCTGCTGAAGTGGCTGGAGGGACAGGGCATCAGGACGGGGCTGATCACCGATGGAAATGCGCAGGTACAGCACAATAAGATCCGGGCGCTGGGGCTTGATAAAAGGCTGGATGTGGTACTTGCCAGTTATGATCTGGGGCTCAGGAAGCCGGATCGGGGTGTTTATGTATATTGCCTTGAAAAGCTGGGATGTACGCCGGAGGAAGCGGTTTATATCGGGGATAACCCGTTAAAGGATTTTATAGGGGCAAGAGCCCTTGGCATGAAGACCGCGCGGGTTATCAGGCCGGAGGGACTGCATATGTGGCGGACGCCCCAGGAAGGATATGAAGCGGATATAACGGTGAGCCTGCTGACGGAACTGAAAGAGTGGATCGGACGCGGTGCGGATGCTGTTTGATGTTCGGCTGTTTGCGGCGGAAGTTTTGATATATATGGAAATGGCGGAGGAAAATCGTGAGAAGAGAGATAGAGATAGCGGGCAGAAAGATCGGGGAGGGACATCCGGCACTTTTGGTTGCGGAGATGTCCGCCAATCATAATATGGATTACGCCCGGGCTGTGGAGATCATCCATCAGGCAAAAGCGGCCGGGGCGGATGCGGTGAAGATCCAGACATATACGGCGGATACGATTACCATCGACAGCGACAAGCCCTGGTTTCAGATCACCCAGGGGACGCTTTGGGACGGGACTACGCTGCATCGGCTTTACGAGAAAGCATATACACCCTGGGAGTGGCAGCCGAAATTAAAGGAGGAAGCTGAAAAGGCAGGGCTTTTGTTTTTCTCGGCGCCCTTCGACCATTCGGCGGTGGATTTTCTCGAAGAGATGGAGGTGCCCTGTTACAAGATCGCCTCTTTTGAACTGAATGATATTCCGATGATCCGTAAGACAGCGAAGCTTGGGAAGCCAATTCTGATGGCCACCGGGGTAGCCTGTGAGAAGGATATCCGGCTGGCGCTGGAAACCTGCCGGGAGGAGGGGAATGATCAGGTGATTCTGCTGAAGTGTACTTCCGCTTATCCCGCGCCCTTTGACGCGGTTAATCTGAAGATGATCCCGGCCATGGCGAAAAGTTATGGCTGTCTCACCGGGCTTTCGGACCATACGATGGGATATCAGGTGGCACTGGGGGCAGCGGCGCTTCATGCCTGTGTGATAGAAAAACACCTGACACTGAAGCGGGAGGACGGCGGAGCGGATGCCGCTTTCTCCATGGAGCCGACGGAATTTCGGGCGATGTGCGAGGGCGTCAGGATTGTGGAGCAGGCGCTGGGCAGAGAGACCTATGAACTGTCAGAGAAACAACGGCGGGAGAGAGAACATTCACGTTCCCTGTTTGTAACAAAAGATATCAGAGCCGGAGAATATTTCACACCGGAAAATATGCGCTCCATCCGTCCGGGCTTCGGACTTCACACAAAATATTTCGAGGAGATACTCGGTAAACGGGCAGCGCAGGATCTGGAAATGGGAACACCAATGAGTTTTTCTTATGTAGAGGGAATGCAGGATCGAGAAGACGAGTGCGGTCTGGATCTTTAAATTGAGGACAAACGATGTTTTATATCAGGGCAGACGGAAACGAAAAAATCGGTATGGGGCATGTGATGCGAACGCTGACGATTGCGGAAGCATTACGGAAACAGGGAGAGGAAGTGCTGTTTCTGACGGCGGATGAAAAGCCGGTGAGACTGATCGAGGAGAGGGGCTTTGGCGCAAAGATCCTGTTTACCTGTTATGATGAGATGGAGGTGGAACTGCCGCAGCTTATGACGCTTTTGATGGGAAGCGTGGGAGGCGGCGAGGCGGGAAAACCGAAAATTCTGGTAGACAGTTATTTTGTGACGGAGTTTTATCTTAAGAATCTGCGGCTTTCGGCGAAGGTCATCCTGATGGATGATGAAAAAAGGGCGGTTTATCCCTGCGACGGGCTGGTTAATTATAATATATATGGCAAGACTTTAGGATATGAGAAGGATTATCCGGCAGAGACGAAACTGTTTCTGGGGTGTGAGTATTTGCCTCTTCGGGAGCAGTTTCGCGGGGGCGGTTATGAGGTGAGAGATGCCGCAGAGCATATTCTGCTGACTACCGGAGGAGGCGATCATTGCCATATGGCGCTTGCTGCGGCAAGGAGGCTTCTTAATAAGGCAAAGGGAGTGGACGTAACCGGGAGCGCAGGACAGGACGTGCCGTGCGGAGAAACATGGCATATTGTCTGTGGTCCTTATCAACAGGATACGGAGGAACTGGAAGAACTTGCGGCAGGCAGCGGGATATTGCGGATACATAAAAATGTGACAGATATGTCAGGACTTATGCGATTCTGTGATATTGCGGTTTCTGCGGCGGGCAGTACTTTATATGAGCTTTGCAGTATCGGCGTGCCGACGGTGGGATTTTATGTTGCGGAAAATCAGCGCCGGAATATGGAGGCTTTCGCAAAGCTGACGCCGGTGATGAATGCCGGGGACTATTCGATTGATCCGGAAAGGGTGCTGGATTTTATCAGGAAAGAAGTAGAGGTGCTGCGCCGGGAGAAGGCGCTGCGGGAAAAGATCAGTCAGGTGATGCGGATGCTGGTGGATGGAAAGGGTGCGGAGAGGCTGGCAGAGGGGATCTGCGCGCTCCGGTGACCATATCTTGATTTAGGGGTACGGAATTATGGCTGGCAGACGGAAGGAGTATTGCTTGGAAAAGAATGAGATCCATAGGACAAAAAAGGATAATAAGAAATATTTAAGTATTACAGCCGCATTTGTGATGGCAGGCGTTCTGCTTCTGTTTGGGTATCAAAATGTGGATGCGGAAATAGAGGATCGCCATTGGGACGTAGTTGTGCTGGGGGACAGCATCATCGGGAAGGAACGTGAGGAGGGCACCATTCATGAATATTTTGAGGAATATTCAGGGCTGTCCATGCTGAATGCGGCATTTGGCGGAAACTGTGCCAGTATGGGGGAGAATTCGTACAGATATTCCTATTATGAAGAGTCATTGAGCTTATGCAGGCTGGCGGAGGCTGTCTGCTATAAGGATTTCGCGGTGCAGAAGGCGGATTTGGCGGCGAGCCAGACAAAAGCGGAATATTTCGAGGAGGTTTTGGCGGGGCTTGCTGCGGGAGATCTGGATCAGACGGATATTCTTTTGCTGGAGTTTGGTGTTAACGATTATACGGCGGGAAGGAGGCTGGATAATCCGGAAGACCGTTTTGATGTATACACGTACGGCGGGGCGTTGCGGTATGCGATAGAACTGTTTCGGGAAGCATATCCGAATCTGGAGATCATTCTTGTGACGCCGGCTTATTGCCATATTGACGGATATGAGAACTGTCTGGAAGAGGATTTTGGCGGGGGAACATTGGATCAGTATGCGGATATGGAAAAAGAGATAGCCGCGGAGTACGGACTGGATGTGATAGATGTATTTTATGAGATTGGTTTTGATGAGTCGAATATTATGAAATATACGAGAGACGGGATGCATTTGAGGAGCGAGGGAAGGCCGGTCTATGCGCGTTTTCTTGCGGATAAAATAGAAGAATTGGCAGAAAGGAAGAGCAAATGAGAACACCTGCGGAGGTATGGAGCAATCTGAAGGCGGAGATACGGAAGGAATGGAAAACGGCGTTTTGGACGGTATTTATCTTGGGGCTTTTGATACATTTTCCGGTTATGGCAGGAGATTACCCCAACCATGACGGTCTTGCGAGCATGTATTTTGACCAGAATATGATTACCTCCGGCAGGTGGTTTTTGATGGCTGCATGCGGAGTTTCGTCCTATTTTGCACTGCCCTGGGTGATCGGGCTGCTTTCTTTGTTTTTTCTGGGGATTGGGGCGGCGGCGCTGGTGGAATTTCTGGAGATCAAAAGTGAACTTGGGATTATGCTGCTTGGCGGGCTGCTAGTGAGTTTTCCGGCGCTTGCATCCACCTATGCCTATATGTTTACGGCAGATGGGTATATGCTGGCGCTGTGCCTGGTCTTTTTTGCCGTGATGCTGACAAAAAAAAGAGAATGGGGATTTATTCCGGGAGGAATTTCTCTGGCGTTCAGTATGGGGACCTACCAGTCTTATTTGTCCTTTGCGATACTGCTCAGCATGTATGGCTGTCTGATGATTTTGCTGGGGGAGGCATCGGCGCAAAAGAAGCTGAAAAACATGCTGCATTATCTGTACATGGGGCTGACAGGTGTGGGGCTTTATTATGTGATCCTGCAGATTCTTTTGAAACTGCAGGGAAAAGAACTGGATACTTATCAGGGGATCAATTCGATGACGTCCGGCGGCGGTTTTTCCGTGACGGAAAAGTTCTTCCGCATCTACCAGGATTTCCTGGCATTTACAGGAAACGGAAATGTGTTGTATAATAATACGATATCCTTTGCGGCGCTGGGCTTGCTGGGGGCGGCGGCGTTTATGTTGCTGGTTCGGCTGGTGATACGCAGAAAATATTTTAAGAAGTGGTATTTTTATCTGATCTGTCCGGCAGTTATTGTGATGGTTCCGGTGGCTTTTAACGTGATCCTTTTGATATCGCCGGAGGTGACTTATCATCTGCTGATGCGGTATCAGTGGAGCCTGCTGCCGGTTTTGCTGCTCGGTTTTCTGCTGCGATACGGATTTTTACAGACGGAACTTTCCGGGCAGTTTTCACCTCTGCACAGGCGGGATGCGAAGGTGCTGAAAAAACCTTCGGTGATCTGCAATATCGTATTGCAGTGGGCGGTGCTTGCAGCTGTGGTGACATTGATCCTGCACTACGGGGTGACGGATAATATTGCCTACTTCAATCTACAGAAAAAATATGAAAAGACTTATGCTTACTGCCTGCGGCTGGCGGATCGGATGGAACAGACAAAAGGGTATTACGCCGGGATGCCGGTGGCGATGATCGGGGTACAGAATAAGGAAAATCTGCCAAAGACGGATATCACCGGCTCCGTGACCAGCAATATGATCGGCATGACCGGAGATTATCTTATTTATACGGACAATAATTATCAGGCTTTTATGAAGCATTACCTGGGTGTCACAATCAATCTGGTGGCGGATGAGGAGATGGAGCGGATCTATACGACGCAGGAATATCAGGCACTGAACAGTTTTCCGCAGGAGGGTTCTATGAAGGTTGTGGACGGGATTCTTTATATTAAGACGGAGTAAGGGATATTTTTATCCCGGTGTCCGAGATCCTTAACGTTATGGTATGGAGGGAAAGATGGCGTGTTATCAATTATTTTACCGGCATATAACGAAAAACAGAATATGGAGAGGACGGCGGTAACGCTTTCCGGAATATTGGATAAAGAAAATATACCATTTGAACTTGTTTTTGTCAGCGATGGTTCCACGGACGGCACCTATGAGGAAGTCTGTCGTCTGGCGGGGCAGGATAAGCGGATACGTGGAGCGGAGTTTTCCCGGAATTTCGGAAAAGAGGCTGCTATTTTCGCAGGGCTCGAACTGGCATTGGGAGAGGCATGTATTGTCATGGATTGTGACCTGCAGCATCCGCCGGAGGTGATTCCGGAGATGTACAGGTACTGGCAGGAAGGTTTTGAAGTGGTGGAAGGCATTAAGAAGAGCAGGGGGAAAGAGAGCGTCTTTCACGGGATGTTTGCCGGTATGTTTTATGGGATCATGAGCAGAATGATGAAGATGGACATGCGTTCTTCCTCGGATTTCAAATTGTTGGATCGGAAGGTAGTCAATGTACTGCTGGGGCTGGGAGAGCGGAATACTTTTTTCAGGGCGCTGTCTTTCTGGGCGGGGTTTCGCGCGGTGAAGGTAGAGTATGAAGTGCAGGAGAGAGCTTTTGGCAGCAGCAAGTGGTCTTTTAAAGGGCTGATTCGATATGCCGTCTCTAATGTGACTTCTTTCAGCACGATACCTCTGCAGCTTGTGACGGTGATGGGGATAGTTTCCATTTTGTTCAGCGCAGTGCTTGCAGTGCAGACACTGGTTAAATATATGATGGGCACGGCGGTGGAAGGTTTTACAACGGTAATTTTATTGATTCTGATTATCGGCGGGTTTATCATGATCAGCCTTGGCATTATCGGACATTATCTGGCGCGGATCTATGAGGAAGTCAAAGGACGTCCGCGGTATATTATCCGCAGGACGGTCGGAGGGAACCACGAAGAGTGAGCCTGCTGTTTGGATCGAAGCGCCATGGCGGCATGGGCAAATATGGCAGCAAAGAAAAACAGGGGAAAGTTTGAGTATCTGAGGGAAAAAAGGAAGTTATGGAGAAGTCGGTACGGGCTGGACAACATAAAAAGCGCATGGTAAATATTGAAGTGCTGCGGCTGCTGGCGATGATGATGGTGGTATCCCTCCATTATCTGGCAAAGGGAGAACTTTTGGAGAAGCTGACGGGACCGCTTTCCTTAAAGGGACATTTGTCCTGGATTCTGGAGAGTTTTTCGATTGCGGCGGTGGATGTCTATGTGCTGATCAGCGGTTATTTTCTGGTGGAAACGGGATTTCGATGCAAAAGGGTGATCTCGCTTGTGCTGCAGGTAATGTTTTATACCTGTCTTTTGCCGCTTCTGTTGATAGCGGCGGGAATCCTGCCAATCGGTGAGATTACCTTTTATCATATTTTGCAGTGTATCTTTCCGACTAATATGCTGCATTACTGGTTTGTGTCGGCGTATGTGCTGATGTTTCTGTTTACGCCGGTGCTGAATGCGGCGGTGCATGTGATGAAGAGAAGGCAGCTCGAGGCGGCGATTATGATATTGCTTATCATGGAATCGCTGAGTAAGACGGTGATCCCGGTGCGGCTTGAGTTGGACAATCTGGGGTATGATGCCTACTGGTTTATGGTGGTTTATCTGATAGCGGCGTATATCCGTCTTTATGGTATTTCTTTTCTGGAAAAAAAGGAGGGAAAAGGGGACAGGGCGCCGGCCTGCTATATGGGAGCCTGTTTTGCGATGTACGGGCTGACGATGCTGATTCGGGGCGCCTACCTTGTGACGGGGCAGTTTGAGAATTTTATCGAATCGGCTTATGGCTATAATCATCTGCTGACGATAGGAGCGGCAGTATCGCTGTTTTATGTGTTTAAGAACCGGGAGAAGGTAAGTGGGGGAGCCGGAGCGAAAAACAGAAATTGCCTTTCGGCTTTTATCTGCAGGATCGCACCCTGCAGTTTCGGGGTGTACCTGCTGCATGAACAGGTCAATGTCCGCTATGAGTGGCCCTTCTGGCTGGGAGCAAATGAGTGCGTCAGCGCAGCTTCTCTTTTTTGGCACTGGCTGGCAGCAATATTGACCGTTATGGTCATTGGCCTGGCTGTGGATTATGTGAGAAGCCTGCTGTTTCGGGGAGTGGGCAGACTGCTGGCCGGCAGCAGGATCGACAGGGTGCTTGGATATGTGGATGAATTGGTGAACGGGCTGGGAGATTAATGTGAAATGAAAAATTTCACAATCCTGATTTGAGTGCCCGCGAAGCGGGAGAAGGGGAGTTAATGTGAAATGAAAAATTTCACGATCCTGATTTGAGTGCCCGCTGAAGCGGGCGAAGGGGAGTTAGCGCGTGAATGGAACGGATATAATATGATGATAAAAAAAGAGAAGGCAAAGAAAATTGCATATATCCTTTTTTTGATAATACTGGCAGTTTACCCGCTGCGGCATATCTGGCTTGGGGTGGAGGTGACGGACGGCGGTTACAGTGCCGGAAATTATCGTTTTATGGGGGATATGAATCCGATGTGGCTTTTTGCCACGTATCTGGCAAATGTTACCGGACACTTTTTAACGAAACTGCCCGGCGGGGATATGCTGATAGGATTAAGATGTTATACCGCGCTTTTTATCAGTATGACAGCGGTATTCCTGTATCTGTTTTTTACAAAAGCAGTCCGGATGGAAAAGGAAACGGCGTTTTTCGGCGGGCTTCTGGCAATCAGCCTGTGTTGGTGTCCGACTACGATCCTCTATAACTATATGACTTATTTTTTCTTTGACACGGCGATCGTGGTGCTGTATCTGGGGCTTGTCAGAGAGAAGAGGGCTCTGTTTTTTTGCGCGGGCGTCCTGCTTGGGATGAATGTGCTGGTGCGGTTTCCGAATCTGACGGAAGCAGCGCTGATCCTGTCTTTGTGGTATTATGGGTGGCTGCAGCGGAAGCGGATAAAGGATATCGTGCAGGAGACGGGTATCTGCCTGATCGGTTATCTGACCGGCGTGGGGTTTATCCTGGCGGATATTGCGGCGCGGTATGGAATAGAAGAATATATTATGGGGATCACCCGTCTGATGCGGATGCCTGCGGAGGCGGCGGATTACAGTGCGCTTTCCATGGTACTGACCGTACTTCTGGATTATAAATTCAGTTCCAAATGGCTGATCCATATGGTGCTTTTGACAGCGGCGGGGTGTCTGGTTTCAGGGGTGTATCATTTTTTCGGCAACCCTTTCACGAGGGCGAGGCAGTCTGCGGAAAAAGAGGCCGGATGCGCTTTAATCGGGAGAGGAATTTCCCTGGCGGGGAGGGCGGTTTTTCTGCTGGGTATCCTGGTTCTGTTTCGCTGGTGGTATGGGCTCGGCGTGTTTAATATAAAATATTATACTTATGAGAGTATGTTTCAGTGGGTGGCGGTTTTTCTTATTCTTGTGATCCTTGCGGGGATGTATGTGTTGTTTTCCAAGAAGTTTGTAAGGAATGAAAAACTGCTGGCATCCATGACGCTGATATTGATTGCGGTGACGCCTCTTGGGAGCAATAACCATCTTTATCCGAATATGAACAACATGTTCCTTGCTTTTCCCTTTGGACTTTCGCTTTTTTGGCGGTTTCTGCGGAAACTGCGGCGGAGTGGGGGGATCATTGCCGGAAAGGGCGGGACAGAATTTTCTCTGTTTCCGGTGAGGGCAATGCTGGGGGCATTTCTGGCTGTGATGAGCCTGCAATGCCTGTTGTTTGGGGCGGTATTTACGTTCCGGGACGGTATGAGCGGACAAAAAAGGGATACAAAGATAGAAAAAAATGATATACTGAGAGGAATGGTGACCAATGCGCCTTTGGCGGAGGCAATAGAGGGCCTGACAACATATGTGGGGGAGGCGGGACTTTCTGACAGAAGCGTCATATTATATGGGCAGATTCCGGCGCTTTCCTATATGCTGGACATGCCGCCCGCTCTTTCAACCTCCTGGCCTGATCTTGCATCTTATAACTATGAGGTGATGGCAGAGGATATGGAAGAACTGCGAAATATGCCGGCGGATCAGCAGAGGCCGATTATCATTGTGGGAGCGGGACCGGAGCAGTGGATCAGGGGCGCGGAAATGACCGAGGCAGAGCTCGCTTATTATATGTTAAATGAGAAGTGGGAGATGATTTATGATTATATGGTGGAGCAGGGATACGAAAAAACGTATGGAAACGGGATGTTTACGGTGTATGAATAAATAAATAAAAGTATATGCGGCACTGGAAAACAGCATAAGCCCGGACTGTGCACAGCTGTAATTACGGATTGGTACTATCAGCCGAAATTACAGCTAGTGGAAGTGCGCAGGGAGGGCATATGCGGCACTGGAATAGGAGAAAAGGTTGAATAAATTCTCTGATGAGTAATTTATTCAACCAAGAATTTGTGCC
>OFGN01000787.1_pt1 | contig 30118 bp, 26 predicted proteins | sample 1521821 | NCBI WGS metagenome assembly OFGN01 (sample SAMEA3504094, study PRJEB24116) | mouse gut metagenome | biome: mouse gut; feature: mouse-associated habitat; material: faeces | place: Denmark | collected 2011
TATTTTCAACTGGTCCTAAATTTCTGTTATAGATGCGTTTTATCCTCATTTTTGTACCCTTCCTTTGATTTTTTGTAATTACCCTGATATAATTGTATTTAAATCCGCATTTTATTTTATATCCTAAAATTTTATTCGCCCATCGGTTTATAAAAATTTATTGTTTCGAAATCTAGAGTTCGTTTAATTCTAATTGCCGCCATTACTCTCTTTTGCCATACTAATAATCTCTTCAATTACCCCACAAAAATCATTCACTTTCTATCGACTTATATGCTTGTTATTATATGCTTATAAAGCATATAAGTCAAACACATATGCAGTACCCAAGTCTTCCATGACAGAACATGAAAAACCTATTTGCACTACTTAAAGTATTGCTATGGCAACAAAAAAGGACTGTTTTCCACAATCCTTTTCCGTGTGTTCCTGCCTGCATTTTGTTGGGGGCTGTCGCACGAAGTAATTAGTGCGTAGCTCCTTTATCGTTTAATTCAATTTCCAGATATCTTTGTTGTATTCTGCAATGGTTCTGTCAGATGAGAAGAAGCCGGCCTTTGCAATGTTGACAAGCATCATCTTTTTCCACTTCTGGCGGTCTTCATAATCTGCAAATGCTCTGTCCTTCGCTTCAATGTAATCTTCCAGGTCAAGCAATGTCATAAACCAGTCTTTATTAACCAGCTCTTTGTAAAGACGCTCCAGATTTTCCTTATGGCCTGCCTTAAGTGCCTGCTCGCTTATGATAAAGTCAACAGCCTCCCTGATCACAGGACTCTTTTCATAAAAATCTTTTGAAACATAATCGGCTTTCTCATAGTGGGCAATAACTGCCTCAGATTTTTCACCAAAGATATAAATATTGTCATCCCCTACAAGCTCATGAATTTCTACGTTTGCACCATCAGAAGTTCCTAAGGTAACAGCACCGTTTAACATAAATTTCATGTTTCCGGTACCTGATGCTTCCTTCGATGCAAGTGAAATCTGCTCTGAAATATCGCAGGCAGGAATCAGCTTTTCCGCGTAGCTTACATTGTAGTTTTCTACCATAAGTACTGTCATGTAAGGGCTTACTTCCGGATCATTTTTAATAATTTCCTGTAATACCAAAAGAAGATGGATAATATCCTGGGCGATCACGTAAGCAGGTGCCGCCTTTGCTCCGAAAATAAAAGTGAGAGGTCTTACCGGCTTCTTTCCACTCTTAATCTCCAAATACTTATGAATGATATAAAGAGCATTCATCTGCTGACGCTTATACTCATGGAGTCTTTTTACCTGAATATCAAATATTGACTCAGGATTTAATGTAACTCCTTCTGCTTCTTTCACATAAGCAGCCAGCTCTTTCTTGCGGTTCATCTTAATTTCTGCAAGACGGTCAAGCACTGCCTGGTCATCCTTGTACTCCAAAAGTTTTTCAAGCTTATCAGCATCTTTTTTATATCCATCACCTATTGTTTGTGATAAGAAACCTGCTAATTCACGATTACAGCTAAGAAGCCATCTTCTAAAGGTAATACCGTTGGTCTTATTATTAAACTTTTCAGGATATATTTTATAAAAATTATTTAACTCTGAATCTTTCAGAATTTCAGTATGGATAGCAGCAACACCGTTAACGGAAAATCCATAATGGATGTCAATATGTGCCATATGCACCCTGTTATTTTCATCAATAATCTGTACCTTGGAATCATCATATTTTGCGGCAATCCTCTTATCTAATTCTTTGATATAAGGAACAAGCTGAGGCACTACCTTTTCCAAATAGGCAAGAGGCCACTTTTCCAATGCTTCTGCAAGGATTGTGTGATTGGTATAAGCACAGGTCTTGCTGACTACTTCAATTGCTTCATCCATAGTAAATGCTTTTTCCTCAACTAAAATACGAATCAGTTCGGGAATAACCATGGTAGGATGAGTGTCATTGATCTGAATTACAGCATGCTCATACATTTTACGCAGATCGTATTTCTTTTCCTTCATTTCGCGTAAAATAAGCTGTGCAGCATTACATACCATAAAATACTGCTGATAAATGCGCAGTAAATTACCTGCCTCATCAGAGTCATCCGGATACAGGAACAAGGTTAAGTTCTTTTCAATCTGCTCTTTATCAAAACTGATTCCGTCTTTAACAAGGCTTTCATCTATAGACTCAATATCAAATAGTCTAAGTTTATTGACTCCACTGTCATAACCAGCAACATCAATATCATAAAGACGCGACGTTACCTTCTTATTGCCAAAGAATACCTCAAAAGAGACATCAGACTTGGTAAGCCATGAGTTTTCTTCAATCCAGTCATTCTTTTCGGCTGTCTGAAGTTTATCTTTAAACACTTGTTTAAAAAGTCCAAAATGATAATTAAGACCAATGCCTTCCCCAGGAAGACCTAATGTTGCAATAGAATCCAAAAAGCATGCTGCAAGTCTTCCAAGCCCACCATTTCCAAGTGACGGTTCCGGTTCAATCTCCTCAATAACAGAAAGATTTTTTCCATTGTTCTTCAAAATCTGATCGATTTTATCATAAATGCCTAAATTGATCAAATTGTTAGATAAAAGCTTTCCGATCAAAAATTCTGCTGAAATGTAATAAATCTTTTTTTCTCCTTCATTGGTATCAGAAACAGACATTACCCTCTTGGCATATGCCAATACCGTATAGTATGTTTCCTGATCAGTCAACTCAGCCAATGACTTGCCGAACATTTCCTTTGCAACCTCCATAAGCTGCTGCTCCATGTTCAAAACTAATACATCTCTTTGTAAATTTGTTTGTGCTGCCATAATTTCCTCCTGATTTTTAAATTATTTTTTCAGCCTTTTATCATATACATTTTCGCTTCCATGTTACTGCCAATCTTTTTCATCTATATTTTTCCATATATTTTAACTTGACATACTGAGTGTAACACAGGAAAACGTTTTCCGCAAGTAAAAAATGAAAAAAATAAAAGACGCAGGGGCTTTCATCCCTGCGTCTTAAATTAATGCTTATAATTCTTAATATTTATCAAAACCATCTCCTAAAGAGATCACCTGCTCATTTGCATTTGATGCAGAGCTCTGATAAGAGGAGCCTTTATAGGAAGAGGAGCTTCCTGCGCCTAAATTGTAAATGGAAAGCATTTCCCTCATTCTGGATGCCTGGTTGGACAGTTCCTCGCTGGCTGCCGCACATTCCTCGCTGGTTGCGGAGTTGGTCTGTACCACCTGGGATACCTGGCTGATTGCCTGCTCGATCTGTGCCACTGCTGTTGCCTGGTAGTTGGAGGATTCTGCAATGCCGTTGATAATTACTTCGCTCTGCTGTACCACCTTGGCAATGGCATCCATTGCTTTTGCCGTATCGTCTGCAATCTTGCTTCCTGCGTTAACCTTGCCGATGGATGCTTCAATCAGCTCTGCCGTCTCTGCCGCTGCTGCCGCACTCTTGGCTGCAAGGCTTCTTACTTCTTCTGCAACTACTGCAAATCCCTTTCCTGCTTCCCCTGCACGTGCTGCCTCAACTGCCGCATTTAATGCAAGGATGTTGGTCTGGAATGCAATGTCATCAATGGTCTTGATGATCTTTGAAATGCTTTCTGATGATTTGTTGATGTCCTGCATTGCCGTCATCATGCTCTTCATCTGTTCATTTCCTTCCTTAACATCACCGATTGCCACGCCTACCAGGTTAGATGCCTCGTTTGCCTGTTCTGCGTTCTGTTTTGTCTTCTCTGCAATTTCATCAATGGATGCCGTAATCTCTTCGATAGCGCTTGCCTGCTCGGTTGATCCCTGGGCCAGCGCCTGGCTTGCACTTGCTACCTGGGAAGCGCTGATGGTAACCTGTGATCCTACTTCGCTGATGTTAGATAATACATGAAGATTATCTTCTACCAGTTTCTTCATGGAATTTCCTAAAATGTCCTCGGAAGATTTGGGATTAACTGTTATGGTCAGATTTCCATTTGAAACTTCTTCTGCAACCTGGGACTGATATTTTATATTTTCTACTACTTTTGTATATTCGTCTGCCAAAGCGCCAAATTCATCATCATGATATTTTACAATGTTTACATCCACACGTCCCTGGGCAATTACTTTTGCAGCTTCATAAAACTGTCCCACGTTCTTATCAATTGCATGAATAATGGCTCTTGCAAGGATAATTGTTATAATGCAGGATATAAAAGCTACAACATCTGTAAAGATATTGGAATTTCTTAAATATCTTTCTACGTTATCTGCTCTCATGGCTCCCCTTGCTGCCATATTTCCCAGTATTACATTAATAATGTTGAGAACAACAGGCGTTGCAAAGCCCAGAATTGTTTTTGTTTTCATCTTCATGTCTTTCATTTCTTCTTACCTCTCATTCTTCTTCTCCAGGCATATCATTCGCCTGTTCTACTATTGTTAAGTCCTCATCATTCAGCAGTTTGTCAGGATCCAGCAGCAGCTTCACCGAATCTCCTACCTTCCCTATTCCATATACATATTTGTTATGCGTCTTGTCGTTTCTTCCGATCTTCGGCGGCGGCAGGATGTTCTCTTCCTTGATGTCCACTACCTCCGCTATCTTCTCCACGATAAGCCCTACCAGCATTGACTTCACATTTATTACTATGATGCAGGTTCTGTCATTATACTCAAAGGGCTGCTGCTTGAATCGCAGCCTTACGTCTATTACCGGTATTACCTTTCCCCTTAAGTTGATCAGTCCCTTGATATAGTCCTCCGTCTCCGGTATCGCCGTGATCGTCTGGAACTGGATTATCTCGCTTACATACTGTATCTTCAGACCGAAATACTCATTCCCTGATTTAAACGTCATGTACATCCCCATCTGGGCGTCATGTTCGTTTACATCCGTATGGCCTTCATGCATCTGCTTGTTTTCATCCATTTCTTTTACCTTTCCTTTCTGTCTTTTTTGTTTTGTCCAGGCTTGGCTGAACTTAAAGCCTTTATTCTACCAGCCCCGCTGCATCCAGTATCAGCGCTATGCTTCCATCTCCCAGCTGGGTACAGCCCGACAGGCCTTTCACTTTCTTTATGTAGGACGGGATCGGTTTTACCACGATCTCCTGCTCCCCGATCAGCTTGTCAACAAAAAGGCAGACCTTCTTTTCTTCCACTTCCAGGATCAGCATTACTCCGTCTTCTATGGATTCCTTATACTCCGACATGCCATACCATTTCCCCAGGCGTACCACCGGGTAGCACTCCCCGCGGATCATGATGTATTCATCACCGTCCGGCTCATGGATCATCATGTCTTCCTTCACTCGCACGAATTCCTTGATCACTCCTGTCTCCAGTACGAATGAGGAATTCCCTGTCTCCATCACGATTCCGTCTATGATCGCAAGCGTAAGCGGGATCTTAAGGCTCATTATGCTTCCAAAGCCAGGCGTGCTCTCTATATCCAGCGTTCCTCCGATCTGCTGGATGTTCTGCACCACCACGTCCATTCCCACTCCTCTTCCTGAATACTCCGTCACCTGTTCATTGGTGGAGAATCCCGGAAGGGTGATAAACTGGTATACTTCCTTGTCCGTATATGCCGAATCCGGCTTGTTCTCGTCAAGGATTCCCTGCTTCCTTGCCTTCGCAAGTATCTTTTCACGGTCCAGTCCTTTTCCGTTGTCCTCTACGCTGATCCATACCTTGCCTGCTTCCGTTCTTGCAGACATGATTACTTTCCCTTTGTCCGGCTTTCCGCTGTCTACCCTCTCTTCATTGGTTTCTATTCCATGATCCACAGCATTTCTTACCAGGTGCATAAGAGGATCCGATATATGCTCGATGATGTTCTTGTCTACTTCCGTATGCTCTCCCACCATCTCAAACTCTATGTCTTTTCCCAGCTTCCTTGATACATCGAACACGATTCTGTTCATCTTCTGGAAGGTATTGGTCAGCGGCACCATTCTCATCGACATGATTACATTCTGAAGGTCAGTCGATATCTTCGACAGCTGCGCCGCCGCCTTGTTGAAGCTGTTCAGGTTTAAGCCCGGCACTTTAAGGTCCGGATTCTGCAGCACCACCGACTCAGAGATTACAAGCTCTCCGATCAGCTCCATCAGCTGGTCCATCTTGCTTACGTTTACGCTGATAAAGGACGCCTTCTCCGTCTTCGGCTTATCCTTCGCCAGCTTCTTCTGTTTTCCTGGCTCCTTGGATTTGATTACAAAGTCTCCAGGTGCGATCTTCGGCTTCTCCGGCTTCTTTGCCTCCTCCTTCGGCGCCTCTTTCGCTCCTTCTTCCTTTTCCCTGCTACGGGTTTCGATTTCTTCCACGCTGGATTCTAAGTCGATATGCTCTTCCTGGCCTCCGAAGTCAAATCCCTGCAGGAATTCTTCCGCCTTGCATTCGAATATGTCCACCTTCTGGATGTCATAACCGATTCCCACAAGCTTACGGATGTCTTCTTCGCTGCACTGCGCCTGCAGCAGGATCTTGAACCCTTCCTCACGGATCACCTCCGCGCTCCTCTCGTCCGAGATGATGTCTTCCGGTGAATACAGCAGGTCTTCGGCTATTTCCTTCAGCGCGTATACCGCCTTGTATGCATGTACGTTCGCCATCTCCGTTTCCGGATAAAATGTGATGTATACCTTATAAAACCGGCTCGCGCTGGTTGCCACCGGCGCTATGTAGAACTGCTTCGGCTCCTCATGTACGTTGGCCGGCGCAGCCTCTTCTTCCACGCCTTCCCCTCCGTTTTTGATCTTTTCCAGGAACTGGTCCAGCCTTGCTATGATCTCACGGGAATCCCCGTCCGCAGAGTCCCCGTTCCTGATCTTTTCCATTTCCCCTGAAATGAAATCCTGCACCTCCAGCACATGCTCCACCAGCTCTAAGTGCGGCACATTATCCGGATGCGACTCTCTTAAGTAGTAAAACACGTCTTCCAGCTTGTGCGACACTGCTGTTATGTTATCAAACATCATGATCCCTGAGGATCCCTTGATCGTGTGCATGGTACGGAATATCTCATTGATGCTGTCCTCGTCGAAGCAGTCCGCGTCCTTCTGTTCCAGCACCCTGTCCTGGAGCTGCTCCAGAAGCTGCTCGTTCTCAAACAGGTATATGTCCAGCATCCCGTCTGTACTAAATTCTTCTGCCATTTCCTTCTCCTTTCCGCGTATTTTTATCTCATGCCTTCCTTCCCTTCGCCTTCACGCCTTCTTACAGCGCTCTTTCCCGGCTCAGATCAGCTCCAGCTTTTTTAATGCCTGCTCAAATCTCTCCTGGTCGATGGGCTTGCCTGAATAAATCGTGCACCCCAGCTCGAATGCCATCTTTACGTTTCTTTCCTCATTCAGCGCTGTGGTCATGATCACCTTCACTGCTTCTTCCTCCGGTATGTTCCTTTCCTTTTCCAGGTTCCGGATTCCCATCAGCGCCTGATAGCCGTCCATCACCGGCATCATTATGTCCAGGCACACCAGGTCATAGGGTTCTCCGTCTTCCAGCGCCATCATGAATGCATCAACGGCTTCCATTCCGTCCACCGTTACGTCGCATTCTCCATACTTTGACAGGAAGCTTACCATAAATTTCCTTGTAGCAAAATCATCTTCTGCCAATAGAATCTTCATATCCCTTCTCCTTTACATTTTATTTAATACTCCGTATGTTCTTTTTGCAATGTCGGATAGTTTTTCCTGAAACTCCACTGCACCAATATCATAAGCAACTTTGGGCATACCATATACCACACAGGTAGATTCATCCTGTCCAATCGTTCTGGCTCCGGCTTTCCTCATGGCTAAAAGTCCCTTTGCACCGTCACCGCCCATGCCGGTCAATATAATTCCAACTGCATTCGCTCCGGCAACTCTGGCAACAGAATCAAATAATACTTCCACTGACGGACAATGTCCATTTACTTTAGGCGCCGCCTTACACTCCACCTGATAAACTCCATTTACCTTTACCAGCTTCATATGTCTGTCGCCCCCTGGTGCAATCAACATATGTCCAGGCAGTACTCTGTCCCCTGTTTCCGCCTCCTTTACCTGGATGCGGCATTGATCATTTAATCTTTTTGCATACATTGCAGTAAATCCGGGAGGCATATGCTGCACAACCACTACCCCGGGAATATCAGTTCCAAATTCCTTGGCAACCTCAAAAATTGCTTCTGTCCCACCTGTGGAGGCACCAATCGCCACAATCAAATTGTTGGCTTTCACATTTAAATGCTGCTGTTCCTGCTCCATAATCGCTTTCTTAATGTTGCTGATCTTTGCAGTAGAAGCAATTTTAATCTTTACCAGAAGTTCATTTCTGATAAAATCTTCCAACTGAGCGCGGCTTGATACCGCCGGTTTTGCCACAAAATCTACAGCTCCTGCATTCATTGCATCAAATACTTTTTCACTTAAGGCACTGATTACTACCACCGGAAGCGGATATTGAGGCATAAGCTTACGCAGAAACTCGATTCCACTCATTCGGGGAAGTTCCACATCCAAAGTCATAACATCCGGCTTCAGGCTTAAAATCGCATCTCTTGCTTCAAAAGGATCTCTCGCAGTTCCAACTACCTGTATTGCCGGATCCTTGTTCAGGTTTTGAACCAAAAGTTCTCTGAACACAATAGAGTCTTCTACTACTAAAACTTTGATTGGTCTCATACCTTATTTACCTTCCCTCCCCTTTCCTGAAAATAGATGGTTGAATAATATGAAAAGGTGTATTGCTTCTGTCAAGCGTCTCAGTGGTTCCTATGAATAAATATCCTCCAGGCTCCAAAGCGTCATAAACCTTTTGCACTAACTCCTGTTTCGTTTTTTCATCAAAATATATCATAACATTACGTAAAAATACAGTATGCATTTTTTTCTTAAACGGGAAAGGATCCATCAAATTAAACTGCCTGAAGATCACTTCCTTTTTCAGTTCATCTTTTACCTGATACTGCATCCCGCCATTAATAGATTTAAAGAAATGTCTTTTCCATTGCTCCGGCAGCTTGCTAAGCTGCTCCCCGGAATAAATACCGGTAATTGCCTGCTGCAGCACCTTCGTTGAAATATCGGTTGCCAATACTTTGGTATCCCACTGGTTTCGCTCCAGTCCAAAGAAATCCGCTAAAACCATTGCAATCATATAAGGCTCTTCTCCGGTTGAAGCGGCGCCACACCATATACGCAGATCTTTACTTCTGCTTTCCTTGGTTTTCAGCCATGGAAGAACCTGGCTTTTAAAGAAGTCAAAATGTTCGAATTCCCTCATGAAATACGTATGATTGGTAGTAAGAAAATTAACCAGCATTCTTTCTTCATTGCCGCTCTTATCATTTTCCACCGCATCCATGAATTCATGGAAATTCTTCCAGCCCTTTTTTTTCAGGTAATTTTCCAAACGACCATTTATAATGACCTTCTTCTGGCTTAAATCAATGCCATAGTGCTGCTTCATATAAGCTGAGATTCTCATAAACTCTTCATCTGTAATCAACTTTCCTTCCTCCTGTCACATAAATGAATTTTTCCCGCTTAACAAAATTGTCTTGATATTTTATAACAAATTTTATAAATATCCGGATTAAACTTTATACCTGTTTCTCCCCTCATGATCTCCAATGCCTCTTCCCTGGAATAGGATTTTTTTCCTGTAAGGGTACAGTATCTATCCATAATAGAAACTATTTGCGCTGAAAGAGGAATTTTTTCACCCTTCAATCCTTTAGGGTATCCGCTTCCATTCCAATTTTCATGATGGCATCTTGCCATGTCTATGGCTGTACTGATAAAATCATTATAATCGTTGTTGACACGAAGATCACTTAAAAGCTTTGCGCCAATATCGGTATGTTTTTTAATTTCTGCTTCTTCCTCCTTAGTCAGGTTTCCTTTTTTCTGCAGAATCTCTTTGGGAATACCAATATTTCCAATATCACATAATGGAGCTGCTAATTCAATGGTATCAATCTGCGTATCCGAAACCTGATCTTCAAACAAAGGCGATAACTGCATCCCCTGTGCCAGTATCCTGCAGTTTTTCCCTAATCTTTTCATATGCTCTTTTTCGTAATCCGCATTTTGTGCCGCCACATTTGCCATTGCAAATAAAATATTTTTCTTTTCCGATTCCATCTGTTTTAACTGTTCATTTATGGAAACCTGAAGGCGTCTGTTGGTATCCATAAGCTGCTTTTTCACTTCATGGAGACGAAGCTGTACCCCCACTCTGGCCTGCACCACTTCAGGAATAAAGGGCTTAGTGATATAATCCTCACCTCCAAGGGAAAACCCTTCCACAATATCTTCCGGATCATCAAATGCAGAAATAAAAACTACCGGAATATTTTTTGTTTCCTCATTCTTCTTTAATATTCTGCATAATTCATACCCGTCCATCTCCGGCATGGAAATATCTGTTAAGATCAGTCCGGGGGAATGCTGCGCTACCAATTCCAATGCCTGCTTTCCACTTTCTGCCAAAATCGGAACGCTCCCCATGTCTTTAATAATCTCTTCCAAAATAATCCGATTCATCTCCACATCATCAACGATTAAAATCTCAGCTTTATGCGCTGCTTTAACCTTACGCTTCATATTTTATCCCCCTATTACAGAAAATGATTTAATGCTTCATATTCCGTTGTAACCTTTTCGTAATTTTCCTTTTGAATTGCCATTTTCAAACGTAAAACCACACGTTTTACCTCCGAAGGAGCCTCCTGTGTCAACTGTCTGATGGTTTCCATAAACATCTCTGCTTTCTCCCAGTTTTCCATTTCCACACACAAAATCAGCTTTGACAGACTTTTCTTAAGATTTTCCTGATTCTCCCTTGTTCCATAAGTTCTGGTATCCTCTTCAGCATTCTGGGACTGCAGTGCTGCCTGATCAAAAGTATTTTTATTTTTTACATCATCCGGCTGCAATAAAACTTTGTCTCCCTCACAGGCTTCCACCCAGATAGAAAACGAAAAATTACTTCCTCTGTTTTTCTCACTTTCTACTTCAATTCCTCCACCCATCAGTTCTACCAGCTGCTTACAAATATTTAAACCTAAACCAGTGCCGCCATATTTTCTGGATATTGATGCATCCACCTGGGAAAAGCTTTGAAACAGCTTGTTTCTATCCCCTTTATCAATTCCAATTCCTGTATCTGATACTATAAAAAATAGTTCCATCTTGTGGTTGACCTGTGCTGTTCTGAATACCTCCACCGTGATTTTTCCAAGTGAAGTAAATTTCAAAGCATTAGACAAAAGATTATTCAATATTTGCACAATACGAAGTTCATCACCTATAATATATTCCGGTACCTGAGGTGATACTGTCATAAAAAACTCTAAACCTTTTTCAGTAATCTTATTAATATGATTTCCTTTTACATAATCCAGCATATTTCTAAAATGAAACTTACGGGGATCTAAAGTAAATTTTCCCGCCTCCAGTTTAGAAAAATCAAGAATATTATTTATGATTTTATTCATATCATCACAGCATCGCTCTATCAGACGAAGCTGTTTTTCTGTCTCTTCTCCCGTTCTGCGGCTCAACATTTCCCTGACATTTCCAAGTATTCCATTAACCGGCGTTCTAAGCTCGTGTGTCACATTTGCCACAAACTCTGATTTGACTTTCATCGCCTCTTCTGCATCCTGTCTGATCCGTTCCACTTCCCTGTTAAGAAACTCTTTTTCCAATATATCGTTAGCCATGCATATGTACATTCCAGGGCAAACACTGTTTTCTATAATTCTGGCTTCAACCGGAAAACAAGTCAGATTTTTACGGTATGCATTAAGGTGCTGCAGCTCACTGCCTGCAAAATCCTGTGCATTAAAATTATCTTTCCCTGTCTGGAAATCATTTGGAAAAACTTCGCTGATATGTTTGCCGCACAAATCATTTTCATATTCAAGCTTTTGTCTTGCAGATACATTTACATAAGAGATTATTCCCGTCTGGTCAAACATCAGAATCATCTCCAAAGCATCTTCCCCCGGAAATACTTCAATAGGAAATTTTTCTTTCAATACTTATTCCCCCTTACTCCCCATGTCCATTTTAAATGCTAACAACGGATAACACGCTTCGCGGGCTATCTTTATGTTAAAGCAAACAATGGATGTCTCGCTTTGCGATCCATCCTTATATTCAGCAATAGTTGTCATGCAAAGCGTAACAACCGTATGATAAAAATAGGCAGCAAAATATTTTTGCTGCCTGCTATCTGTTTCATGACGAAAAATCAAACATCTTAATTACTTCTACAATGTTAAAGAAATCTTCCTTGGCAAGCGCGAAACATTCTAATACATCCGGTGAAAACTGCCCGCATTCCCCATTCATTATCATGTCATATGCTATGTTGTTAGCGTATATGCTCTTATATACTCTGGGACTTACTAATGCATCATAAACATCAGCAACAGCAACAATATGTGCACTGATCGGAATCTCTTCTCCAACCAGATGATCAGGGTATCCATTACCATCCCATCTCTCATGGTGATAACGACAGATTTCATAACAATAACGGTAAAACTCATTATCTTGCTTATCACGGAATTTTTCCAAAATATCACACCCAATTGTAGTGTGTGTCTTCATAATTTCAAACTCTTCGGGAGTTAAACGTTCCGGCTTCAAAAGAATTGCATCAGGAATACCTATTTTACCAATATCATGGAGTGCTGATGCCCTGGCGATTTCATCTATCTGTGCAGGCGTAATTCCATATTTGGGAAAATATTTCATAAGGTATTTCAACATAATTCTTGTAAAATACTTAATACGCCTGATATGTTCTCCTGTCTCAAGGCTTCTGAATTCCACTACGGAACTAAGCGCATCAATCATGAATTCATTGCCTTCACGCAGTTTCTTTTCCTGCGCCCTGATCGCTTCTTCCTGCTCCTTTAACCGTTCCTGCATATAGAACTTATTCTGATACAGTTCAATAATGTTTTTTGCCCGGCGTCTTACAATATGTGGGTAAAAGGGCTTATGCATAACATCCGCCACGCCATAAGCATAGGCCTGATCATCACTGTCAAGAATCGTCTCGCCGGTAATCAATATTACCGGAATCTTTTGAAGCAGATTGTTGGTTTTCATATATTCCAACACCCAGAAACCATCCATAACCGGCATAACAACATCCAGCAGGATTAATGCTATATTAGAATTATTTTCAATCTGGACAGTTGCCACCTGCCCATTTTCTGCCTCAAGAATTTCATATTCTTCTTCAAACAAACCTCTTAATATCACGCGGTTTATTTCTTCATCATCAACAATTAATATCTGCTGCTTAAGCATATTGCCACCTCTCACAATTTGCATTTCTTTCTTAGTCTACGTTATCATTTTTTAATAAAATTGTCAATTTTTATTGATATTTTTCTATACAGGCAGCTACCTTTTCCTCAACAGGAAAGCTGTTCTCCAAAATACTTTTTGCTTTCTCCATATCATTTTGCCTGAGAAGAGCAACTATATCTGTATACGCTTCATAAAGAGGAGTTATTGATAAATTTCCCAGCACTCCCTTAAGCGTATGGGCAATCTCAATGGCGCCATCAATATTTCCTGTCTCAATCGCCTCCATTACCTGTTTTCCTTTCATCATGTTCGGCAGCTTTTTCAACATTTTTTCATAAAGCGCCGCATTGTTCATGAATCTCTGCATTGCCTCATCTACGTTGGCTCCCAGCTCTTTAAGTTCGTCTACCATGCTCATTTTTATTTCTCCTCTTTAATTTTTATTTTTTTATAAATTTGTCTAGCTGACGTTCTACTTCCCTGATATCAATAGGCTTTGCAACATGTGCATTCATTCCGCTTTCCATACATCTTTTAATATCCTCCTCAAACGCATCTGCCGTCATTGCAATGATGGGGATATCTGCATCTTCACGGTCAAGTGCACGGATTTCTCTTGCCGCTTCATGTCCGGTCATTACCGGCATACGAATGTCCATAAGAACTGCATCATAAAATCCTACCGGCGACCGTTTAAATTTATCCACGCAGATCTGTCCATTTTCAGCCCACTCCAGTTCCAATCCTCTTTCAGTTAAAAGTGCTTCTGCAATTTCCCAATTCAAATCATTATCCTCAGCCAAAAGGATCTTTCTGCCTGTAAGATCTATTTCTTTTTCAGATAATTGTGTTTCTATTTCATTATCTGTTTCGGCAAACTGCCTGAGTCCATAAAACAAAGTGGATTTAAACAGCGGTTTTGAAATAAATCCTGTGATTCCCGCCTCTCTTGCTTCATGTTCAATCTCGTTCCAGTCATACGCTGAAATTAAAAGAATAGGAATATCTCCTCCCATCTGCGTACGGATACTTCGGGCTGTTTCGATGCCATCCATGCCCGGAAGCTTCCAATCCAGCAAAATAATTTGAAAATCATTCTGCTGCTTATGCCTTTCTTTTACCAATTCAACTGCTGCTTCTCCATCAAGCGTCCATTCAGCATTGATACCAATATCCTTAAGTGCATGAATAACACTTTCACATAACTGCTCGTCATCATCCACCACCAGCATATGCCAGTCTGGCAATATCATTTCTTCTTCCTGTACAAGCACCTTCTCCAGGTCTAAAATCACATGGAATTCTGTTCCTTCACCCTGTTTGCTGTTTACCTCAACAGTCCCCTCCATGGCGTCAAGAATGTACTTAGTGATAGCCATTCCAAGGCCGGTGCCTTCTGTTTTTTGAACTCTCTTGCTGTCTTCCCGGGTAAATGCCTCGAAAATCGTTTTCTTAAATTCATCAGACATTCCGATGCCGTTATCTTTTACTTTTATATGTACCCTGACGTAAGTATCTCCAATTGGCGACGGTTCCTCATACAGGCTGATCTCTATGTATCCGCCTTCAGGAGTAAATTTGATCGCATTGGACAGAAAATTAAGCAGTACCTGGTTTAAACGGACACTGTCGCAGTATACATCCTCAGCCTCAACATTTCTGATATGAACACTGAAATGCTGTTTCTTTTCTTTAATCTGCGGCTGCACAATGTTGACAATGCTGTCCATCACCTCTCTTAAAGAAATCTGCTCTATATGTAAAGTTAATTTTCCACTTTCAATCTTGGACATATCCAAAACATCATTTATCAGCCCTAAAAGGTGCTTACTGGATAATGTAATCTTTTTCAGACAGTTTTGAATTTGCTTTTTATCATCAATGTTGGCAACCGCAATAGCCGTCATTCCCACAATGGCATTCATCGGCGTACGGATATCATGACTCATATTGGACAAGAATTCGCTTTTAGCTCTTGTGGCATGTACTGCCTCCTCACGCGCCTTTTCAAGTTCTTCCATCTGGCGCCTGCTTAAGTTCAGATATAGAATGAAAACGACAAGCAGCCCAAACAGGATAATTCCACTTCCTATAAAAATCGACGTTACCTGTATGGCACTAAAATGACTTACCGTCTCATCCATTGCACCATAAGGCATAACTGTCACCAAATACCACTCTGAGTTTGGCAGTGATGTACAGTAAAGATGACTTCTTGAGCCTTCCATATGTAATACTGTTGAGTACCTCTTTCTCTCACGCATTGCCGATTGCAGTTCCTCAACATAAGTTTCTGCACTCTTTCCTGCCTCTTCATCCACAATTGCCCTGACCTGCTCAAAATAACTGTTTTTTTCCGTGGCAATACTTTTAATAACGAAGCTGCCATCACGTCGGATCACATGAGAATATACCAGAGAATCATTTTCCTCAAGTGCAAGCACTCTGACAATATATTCGTCTGGAATACCTGCAACCAATGCAATACTTTTCCTGCCATCTGCCATAGGCAGCTCCGCCCTGATGCCAAAAAGCACAATATCATTAGCAGAGGCATCCACACCAACAGCTATCTTTTTATCCCCCTTTTTCATTGATTCCCAAAAGGGTTCCGGATCAGCCAGCATAACCTGTTCTCCTGTAATCATTTCAAAGTCTCCGTCTCCGGAATATAATGCAAGGTACTGGAAATTACGTCCTTCCGCACTATATTTTAAATCCTCCTCCATAAGTGCATAATCAGAAATATTTTCCTCAGGTATCTCCTCCACAATGCTTTCCAGCTGACTTAATTGTGTATCAATAGTCGATTTAAAATGCATTTCAATACGCTCATTCATGCCTGCCATGTAGATCGTGCCGATCTCACTGATCATTTGCGTATTTTTCCTGCCTAAGAAACTTGCAAGAAAAGTAAAAACCATTACACAGACAAATGCTATAGCTATCAAACTGATTGTTAATAATCTAATAGTCTTATTTTTCACTTAGTGCCTCCACATAATAAAAGCTAATCTTTCGATACGAAATCTCTTTTATTATAACAAACCTGTTTTCAAAGAACAAGCCCCAGTCCGCATGCCATTCACAAAAATATCATTTTATCTGTCAACATATGATATCCATATACTTCATTCTTTCAAGCGTGTAAGGGGTAAGAATATTCTGTCCTTTCCCACCTCCCATAAGTCTATGCAGCTCCTCCACTGCTTTTGCGGAAATTTCTGCAAAATACTGTCTTACCGTATTCATCTGTTTTCCCACATATCCCATCAGAATAATGCCGTCAAACCCACAGACCGGCCTGAAAATATCCATTTCAGTCAGTGCTTTCATAGCTCCAATTGCCATTAAATCTGATGCGCATACAACAACATCTTTATTTTTTCCATACTTCAGGGTAATGTTACGTGCCTGGAGCTCTGAAAATTCCCCGTTTCTGACTAATATAGTCAACCCCATTTCTTTTACCAGATCGTTGATTCCCAAAAGGCGTTGTTCCGTAACATAACCATTCTTTTTCCCTGTAATATAAAGCACTCTCTTGCAGTTATTATCAATAATCGTTCTTCGTGCCACATCATACTGGGCCCTGCGGTGATCAATTCCAATACAGGAAGTATTGCCATTGACAATAGGGGCATCCACCAGCACACATTTAAACTGCTCTTCCTCAATCAACCTCTGTAAAACCTTATTTTCTTTGGACAAACCGTAAACAATAATTCCGGTAATGCTCTGTGAACGCAGATATCTGGTAATTTCCTCTGCTGTTTTATTTTGGAACATGGAAAAAAACAATGTGATTACATCAATATTTAATTCCATAGCCTTATTGATGGCTCCCTGAATATACTGCATATTGATTTCGTCAATTGCCTGGGTTTTCACATTCAAATTAACAAGAAGAGCTACCCTTCCTGATTGTTTAGAGGAAAGCGCCGCCGCAACAGAATTGGGGACAAAGTTTAGTTCTTCCACGGCTTTATTCACTTTAATTTTTGTTTTTTCACTGACATTAGGATAATGATTCAGTACTTTTGAAACAGTGGAAATTGCCACTCCCGCATGTTTCGCCACATCTTTTATTGATATCATTTCGTGCCTCCAATTGTTCGGAAAACGATTTCCATTATTTATCATAACGAATGCATGGCAAAAATGCAAGTATATTCTCACAAAATTCAGAACAAAAAAAGGAAACGCTTCCACGTAGAACGTTTCCTTTAAACCGACCTGTCTTTCTATGCCTGCAGTACTTTATCTAAGATTTTCATTACATCTTCCGTTTCATATGGCTTTGAGATAAACTCAGCAGCACCATATCTGATTGCCTGAATCATTTTTTCTTTTTGCCCTGCTGCCGTAATCATAATGACTTTCGCATCCGGGTTTGCCTTTTTAATCAGTTGAAGAGCCTCAATGCCATCTAATTTCGGCATTGTAATATCCATTGTCACCAAATCAGGTTTAAGTCCCTTATATTTTAGATATCCGTCCTCGCCATCCACACCTTCACCTACAACGGTATGCCCGGCTTCTTCTAATATTTCCCTTAATATTCTACGAGATGTTCTTGAGTCGTCTACAATCAACACATTTGCCATACTTATACCTCCCGCTTCATTTCTATTTTATTGCCCAGCGCAATAATATAATTCACCTTCTGCCCCTGAATATGGACAGGCAGTATCAACATTTCCTCCCCTTCAACTGCGTTCACCTGGTTGCAAAATTCCGGAGGATAAAGTTCCAGTGATACCCCCCTATGGCTGACTGCGCTGGCATAAAGACCATTGATGCAATTCAACAGCTCTCCTACTGCATCTAATGCATCCTCGTTTACTTCTGTAAAAGCTTCCTGTCCAAATATTGAGGCTACCGGCCAAAGGGCCTGCCCTTTTCCTGCCATTCCACAGGTAACGCTTGGATCACCTTCCACAAACTGAATTGCCACATTATCTGCTTCGCACCTTGATGTTATGTATGCTTTATCAGGATAGACTTCCGCGTCCACGCACCGCATCAGCGTACGCAGCGCAGTACCGGCAACCTCTAAGTATTCGCCGCCTTCAATGGGCATATAAAGAGGCAGTATCCTGTCGATATCATCACTCTTAATATCCTCAATGTTTGAAGATGTAAACTGGTTATCATGCTTAAAATCCACCATATACTGCTCTAGCTGTTCCACTGTCATTAACTGTTGATTTTCTAATGCCTGTGCAAATGCAAGATATGCATTCCCCTGTTTTTTAAGAAGCGCCTCCACCTGACCTTGGGTTAAATATTTCTTTTCTATTGCAATATCTCCAAAGCGTTTATCCATCGTAGTCTGAAGCTTATTCACTTTATCAGCTTCTTCCTGCGTCATTAAGCCCTCTGCAACTGCAATAAGCCCCAGTTTTACCCGAACCTTTCTCTGTTCTGCCAAAAGATCCTTAAATTGTTCAATAGAAATAACGCCCTTACTTACCAGGTAATTCCCCACAATACTAGAAACCATACCATACCTCCTCAATAAGAAACGAATGCCAGACCGCAAATGCTGTATGCAAGTGATAGCAGTGTCTGGCTTTATTACATAATATAAGAATAATATATTTATCTTTTTTAGTCAATGAAAAAATATCCCCGAAAGGCGTCTTTTCGACGCCTGACGGGGCTTTTTTCCATCATGGGGCACATACAAATGCCCTCTGTTTTACATTTATTTTCTTACAAGGTGGCGCGGCAGACCATTCACAAAAATAGGCAGTAATTCACCCATAATAAGCGGTCTTGCATATTTTACATAACCGTCGTTTAAATTGCATCCGTCTTCTGTGATCCACTCTGCCGGAACAGGTCTTTCCACATTTGCGATTGCATGGATATCATATGCGCTTGTTCCGCACTGATAAGGATCATCACCGTTTCTGTCTAATGTGATCATCATGCCTGTTTTTCCCTCTTCTGCCGCTATTACAGCATCATGGCCAGCCTGGAATGCTTCGTTAATGTCTGTCAGTGAAGCAAGATGAGTTGCTGCACGCTGAAGAGTGGAAAACTCTACCGCTCTGGTTTTAAGTCCTGTCTCTGATGCAATCTGCTGAGCAAGATAAGCTGCCGTACCGGACATCTGCTTGTGTCCAAATGCATCCACTGCAACATTTTCATTTGCAAGTTCGCATACATAACGTCCGTCAGCAATATGAATTCCTTCGGAAACAGCAATTACTACAGAAGATTTGGTTGCTGCCAGTTCTTTTACCTTAGCCATGAATGCATCCATATCAAATACCTTTTCAGGCAGATAAATTGCATCGCATCCACTGCAGTCGTCTCCCTTTGCCAGGGCTGCTGCCGCTGTAAGCCATCCTGCATTACGTCCCATAATTTCCACAATACAGATAGTAGGCTTCTTAGCACCAAAAGACTCATTATCGCGGATAATTTCTTTTAAGCTGGTTGCAATGTATTTTGCTGCGCTGCCATAACCGGGACAATGGTCTGTTACAGGAAGATCATTATCAATGGTCTTAGGCACACCCATAAATCTCTGTGGTTTGCCATGTGCTGCTGCGTAATCAGACAGCATTTTTACTGTATCCATAGAATCATTTCCACCAGCATAGAACAGACATTCAATATCATGCTTTTCCATGATCTCAAATACCTTCTCATATACGTCTTCATGTCCCTCGATCTTAGGCATTTTAAAACGACATGAGCCTAAAAATGCAGAAGGAGTTCTCTTTAACAATTCAATTCCTGTAGGATCATCCAGATAATCTTCAAGTTCGATCATCTTGTCCTCCAAAAATCCCTCAATGCCATGAACCATACCGTATACTTTCTTAACGCCGATCTGCTTTGCCGCTGCATACACGCCTGCAACAGATGAGTTGATTACGGCTGTAGGTCCGCCGGACTGTCCAACTACAATATTTCCTTTCATTTCAACCTCTCCTTTATCTTTATTTTTTCTTTTTAAATTCATCATTTAGAAGTATAGCAGATTCCATTTTTTCTGACAAGTAGCATTCCCATATTTAGACAAAGGAGGCTCCACAGTAAACTGCATATATCAGAAGAAGTACTATCCCCTGAAGTCTGGATGATTTCTTCCTCACTAAAATGGGTACGATAAGCACCGCCATCACCAGACAGGCTAAAGGCATATCCACTTTCACTGCGGAAGGTTCTAAGGGAATCCCGGCAACAGCCGAAGGAATTCCGATCACCAAAAGCAGATTTAAAAGATTGGCGCCAATTACATTTCCAAGCCCTACATTTCCATACCCTTTAATCAAAGACATGACTGAAGTCATAAGCTCAGGCAGGGAGGTTCCAAGGGCAATAAATGTGACGGCAATTACACGCTCAGGCACGCCGAATGCCTCTGCAATTATAATTCCATTGTTCACCAGAAGCTTCGCTCCTACAAATAAAAAGGCTGCACAGACCACCAGAATAATCAGTTGAACCGGAATGGAAATTTTTTCTTCCTCTTCCTCCTTTTCTTCACTGCCGCCCTCTAAGGGAGCCCGCATCACGGTTATGCAGGCATAAACTACAAACAGAACTAACAAAATTACTCCCACCGGCCGGTTAAATGCCCCTGTCATAAAACCACACACATTCATTCCGATCAGCACCAGAAAGAAAAAGGCGCTGCGCCACCACATAGAAGCCCTTTCCACCTGCCCCGACGGACGAATCAATTGAGTAATTCCTGCAATCAATGCGGTATTGCAGATAATAGAACCAAATGCATTTCCGGCGGCAATTGCTGCTGAACCATCAAAGGCCGCTGTAGTGGAAACCAAAATTTCCGGCAGAGTAGTTCCAAGGCTTACAATGGTTGCCCCCACAACGATCTGCGGGATGCCAAGCTTTTTTGCAATTGCTACCGCCGCGTCCACCAGTCTGTCTCCGCCCAGGCAAATCAAGATTAATCCTGTTACAAATAAAATTACCGCTTTTACCATTTTTCTTTTTCCTTTCTTCTTAAAAAGTATTCCACTTGGAAGCTCAAAAAAACTTTTAATATGAAAAAAAGACTCCTGACGCACAATTTATGTGTGTCAAAAGTCTCGTACTTCCTTAGTCTGTGGAAGTGTCCAGCCACGGCAGATGCCGGAGTTTGTTGACTGAACGCTTTTTACTACTCCCTTTTAACTTGAAGAAAATTTTACCAGAAAACCATATTTATGTCAAACAATTTTCTGCAAAGCCTCCTTTGAAAGTATTTTTTTAATATGGGTAAGAAATAAAACAGCTGCCGTTGTTGCCGACACAATATCCGACACAGGCTCCGCATAATAAATACCCATAACACCAAATCTAAGAGGCAGAATCAGGGCAAGGGGGATTAACAGAATTACTTTCCTGAACACGGCGATAAACAAAGAGATCTTCGCCTGTCCCAAAGCAAGAAAGGTAGGCTGTATTCCCTGCTGGATTCCAAACACCAGCATACCGCACATAAAGATCGGCATCATTTCTTCCACCAGCCCAATCAGCCGCACATCATTGGTAAACAGCCCTGCAAAAAACGCCGGATACCAAATAATAAGCAAAGTTGCTCCGGCTGCAAACAAAAAACAGGTACCAATCATTACCCGGTAAAGCTTTTTTACCCGTTCAAAATTACCAGCACCAAAATTATAGCTGATGATTGGCTGCACCCCCTGGGTAAATCCCCCTAAAGGCGCTGCATACATCTGCATCACACTCTGCATAATCGTGAGCGAACCCACATACAAATCTCCCCCATACCTTTGCAGGCCGCTGTTTAATACAATACTGATCAGACTTTCCGTTGCACGCATGATAAAAGGTGATATTCCCAGCGCCATTACACTTCCAATAACAGAAAAATCCGGTTTCATTGCACTCCATTTAATCGTCAGAGACGACCTTTTACTAATTAGAAATCCTACTGTCCAAAGCGCACTTAGTGCCTGGGAGATCACAGTTGCCCTTGCTGCTCCTTTTACTCCCATATGGAAAACAAAAATAAAAATCGGATCTAAAATAATATTTGCCGCCGCTCCTATAAGGACTGCAGTCATTGCAGTTCTTGACCGCCCCTGGGAAATAATGAATGCATTCAGCCCCAGAGCAAGTTCCACAAAAATCGTTCCCATCAGATAAATCGTCATGTAATCCACTGCATAGCCAATGGTTGCATCACTGGCTCCAAAAACATACAACAGGGGCTTCTGAAACAGATAAAAGAAAGTCATTAAAACCACTGTAAAAAACAACAGCATGGTTACCCCATTGCCTAATATTTTCTCTGCTCTCTTTCGATCCCCCTTTCCAAGCCAAATCGCTGCCAGAGGAGCTCCTCCTGCTCCCACAAAAGCAGAAAAAGCCGAAACCAGGGTAACAATAGGAAAAGTAACGCCTACACCGGTCAATGCCTCCATTCCAACGCCTTCAATATGCCCAATATAGATTCTGTCCACAATGCTGTATAAAATATTGATAATCTGTGCAACAATTGAAGGAACTGCCATGCTAAGCATCAGCTTTCCTATCTTTTCCGTTGCCATTTTTTGCTCTTTATCCTGCATCTGTTCCACCTCTTTTTTCTATATTGTCTAAAGGCTCTTACCTTAATTGTATTTAACACCTCACACGCTGCAAACCAGCCTGCTGACAAAAAAGCAGCAGTACCTGTTAAGATGCTGCTGCCCTTTAGGCAGATAAACCTAAAAAATAAATATTTTATGCGGTTAGTGGGACTTGAACCCACACGCCTTTCAGCACAAGAACCTAAATCTTGCATGTCTGCCAATTCCATCATAACCGCTTTTGCTGCCTACTCATAGTATCATCAAAAGCACCATCTGTCAATCGGCATTCAAATACCTGTTTCCTTACGCTTTTTTCTCCTGCTGCTCATCTAAGCTGATTTTTTCGTTCTTTTCACTCTTTACAGTGTTTCTCACCGGCTGTACCTCTGAAGTCATGGTACACTTGCCGTCAAAGCTTGCCCCTTCGTCAATTACTAGAGATCTTGCAGCAATATTTCCATTTACCTTACCTGTAGAAAGAATCTCCAGCTTTCCAAGGGATGTAATATCTCCATCCACTCTTCCGGAAATAATAATATTCTTGGCTGACACATTTCCTTTAACTACTCCTTCAGGCCCAAGAATCATTTCCTCATCAGAGGTACAGTTTCCATTTACCGTACCATCCACCCGGACAGTTTCTGATGTCTTAAGATTTCCGTCAAAAACGGTTCCCTCACCGAGCACTGTGCTGACCTTTGTTTTCGTTCCTGCTGTTGCCATTGTGTTTTTGTTTTTTCCTATCATTATATTAATCTCCTTTTATCCTTTTGCATCAATAATATTGATGGGGTCTATTGGTTCACCTTCAAGAAATACCTGATAATCCAATTGGGTGTTTTCCAGCGTAATCGTGATCAACTCTGATCCTGATGTAACCTGATCTCCTTCCTGCACATTGAGCTGAGCCTCCTGATTACACATGTAACGGGTTTGATAGCCATTTTCATGCTCAATCTCAATAATATAGGGATATGTATCATCAGAGCTGATTGTTGTAACCGTACCATCTTCCGTTGCAATAATACTGTCTTCCACCTGCATGCCAAAAGACATGTAAGGCTGATCTGGTGAATAGGACGATATCACAAGAGCCACTCCGGAAGATGGAAAACGATTCGGATACGTTCCTTCTTGTTCCGGTTCCTGCTCCACCACTGTTTCTACATTTGTCAGACTATCTGCCCCTTTACTCTGCAGTACTTCCAATTCCTCTGATACTTTCGTCAGTTCACCGCTTAACCGTTCATTTTCTTCCTTCAGCTGCTGTGCCTGCTGCTCACCAGATATGATCTGTTTATGTAAGGCCGCCTGATTTTCAAGAACATATACAGCCCAGCAGGACATTCCTGCCGCTATGGCACAAAGAAGAAACAAGAAAACTGCAATCAGGTGAAAGGATGACTTTGAAACCCGGTACTTCTTAATACTTTTTCCTGTATTGGAAACCATAAGTACAGAAAAAATTTCTTTTCGTTTATGCCTTTTCTGTTCCATATTAACTATAACCTCCCATGACTAGTATGATAGAAAAAAAAATCACTTCTGTCAAGGAAGGAACGCCAAATGATGAACAAAAAGTTATAACAAACTTTTCAATGCTTCATTTCCTGCCGGATCTGCTAAAGCCCTGCATTTAACACGGTTTACCGTCTTTCCCCCGGAATCTTTATAATATACAGTAAATTCCATGTCCGGATTTTTTTCATTCAGCAGATAATCTTCACAGAAATCTTCAAAATAAAGAACCTTTGACAATTCCTTTATATATTCCTCATCTGTAAAGGTTTTTTCCCATTCCAGAGAATTCCAGTGGTACAAAAGCCCCTGGGTAAGCATATATTTATCCACAACAATTTTAGTGATTTTGTACTGGCTGATGCTTCTGGTTCCATCAATGCCATATTTTTCTAACAGTTCCTGTACCTTTATAAACTCAGGATAAATATATCCGGACACATCTCCCTGATTTTTTGTGGAGACAAAGTCAAATCGTCCTACCGGAGTGTATGTTCTTATATCAGAAAATGTTAAATCGTCAAAGTCTTCTTTATATACTTCTAACAGCTCCTGCCTTTCTTCCTCATTCAAATCTAAGGTGTAGCTCTCCACCCCGTTCGTCCATCTCACCTCATAATATTTTAAAGAATCAAGACATATCCCTTCATAACAGCCTTCTTTAAATTCTTTTCCTGAAAATATCTCTTCAAATCCATAAAGGGCAGGCCAGGGAATTTGATATTTGCAATACTTTTCCCTTCCGTTTTTCAGGTCAAACCGCACCAGTATCTCAAAATCCCCATTTTCCTCCATACAATTTGTATTCACCCATTCATATGCCCTTTCCAATTCCTCTCCGGTAAGTTTCATATTAAGCAGCACCTGACTGCTGTCCCCTCCGCTTTGTAATGCAGTCAGCACAACTGCCATAGCATCCACCTGATCTTCAGAAGGAAATGTGCCTTCCTTTTTTCCTCCGGCTGCAAATATAACAACCACAATAGTTACTACAATCGTCTCCGCCAAAAGATGCCACTTGGCAGAAATAAACTTTTTTGCATCAAAGGAAATTAATATATTCAGCAATCCATGCATAAGCGGTACGCCAAACAGGATTCCGGTCACTACAAGCACCGTTTTAAAAAGGCCAAAAGAAAAGACCTGCAGCGCGCAAATCAGCCAAAGTACCGCAAGCAGCATACATCCATAGCGAATTAGCAGACAGACAGGCATAAAGGTAAACATGTTTCTTTTCCGCTCTACAGGGCGTATTTGAAAAACAAAGAAATTAATGATCAGCAAAACAACTACTAAAAATGCCAGAAAAAAGACATAAAATAAATGTTCCTTAATCTGCCACGCCGCCCCGTCAGCAAAATCTCTTATGCCGGCAGCATTTCCAAGAAGAGTAAAAGGAGAAAGACATCCCTTTAACATCTCCAGCGTTTCCGAATAATAAAAGGAAGGAATAAACAGCCGGAACATTTTTTCCATCACACCCATTCCCGCAGCAGGTCCAAAGAAAAATAACACCAGCAGAAAAACCGTATACCCCCAATTCTGTGCTAAAAAGCAAGCCAGTATCGTTAAATTCATCACAAGTAAATAACCAAGAAGCAGGATAGCGCACCCGGCCAATACCGAAAAAAGACTGTCCTCATACTGAGAATATCCCATAGAAACAGATATGCTGAAAAATAAAATTTTACAGAATATCAAGGCTCCGGAAAATATAAATATATTGTTTATATATTCTGCAGCAAATAACTGTTTTCTGGAAAATGGCAGGCTTAAAAACAAATCAGCTTTTTGCTGAGAATATAAATAGCGGAAGCTTCCAGCCCCCATCAATACGCCGAAGAAAAGCATACCTGCAAAAAAAGAGGTGTTGCCCGCTCCCACATAAAGGCTTCTTACCTCACCTGTTGGAATCGTCATTTTTGTGGAAAATAAAAGACAGAACATTGAAAACACGTACCAGACTGCCACAATCATCCACAGCTTGCTTTTTAAGTTTTCCTTAAGAAGCCCCAAAAATCTTTTTACTGCTTTCATAATGCTTTGTTCCATTCCTCTTGTGTTAAAATTCTGCCTTTGTGTAAAAATCCTTTTTCCGTACAGATTTGTTCTAATTCTTCCAGATAATGCGACACAATAAAAATTGTCATTTTTTTGTTTTTTGCCGCACTGGTTAAAATCTCATTCACCTTTTTTCTGATTCTGGGATCCAGGCCGTCAAACACCTCATCACACAACAGATATTTTGTTCCTGCACAGATTGCTGCTGCAATAAACATCTGTTTTTTCATTCCTTTTGAAAAGCTGTCTGCCACTGCACTTTCCTCTAACCCAAACTGTTCCAAAAGATAGCGGTACTCATCCATTGCAAACTGTGGATAAAAAGTTTTATAAAAATCCCCAATGGTAAGGGGCGTTGCACTTTTTTCATAATATTGTTCATCCGGCAGGTAAAAAAGTGTCTCTTTTGCCGCTGCTTTAGAAACGCGCTTTCCATCTATCCTGATTTCTCCTCCATCCGGCCTGTAGATTCCTGCAATCAGCCGGAGCAATGTACTTTTGCCTGCCCCGTTTCCCCCCGCCAGACCGTAAATGCTGCCATCAGGAATGATCAGGGATACCTGATCAAAACATAAAAACTGATCAAATCTTTTGGATACGTTTTCCAATTCAATCATTACTTTCTCCCATACGCTTAATCACTTTATTGTTAATCCGAATGAGGAAAAATATGGTGACTGCAAAAGACATAAGTTCTGCAATGGGAAACGCCCACCATACGCTGCTTACTTCCCCTAAAAGGGACAGCAGATATGCCGCCGGCAGCAGTACCACAAGCTGCCTTGCTATGGATACAATCATGCTGTATACGCCATTTCCAAGTGCCTGAAACAAAGATCCGCAGACAATGCCAAAACCGGCAAACAAAAAGCTGAAACTAATAATCCTAAGCGCCGGCACACCGATGGCAAGCATACTTTGGGAAGCATCAAACAATGCAAATAAAGGGACCGGAAAAATTTGAAAGATCAAAACACCCACCGCCATTAATCCTACTGCATAAAAAATGCTGAATTTCAAAGTCTGAACCATCCGCTCACGCTTTCCCGCTCCAAAATTAAAAGCGATAATCGGCACCATTCCATTATTTAATCCAAAAACAGGCATAAAAACAAAACTTTGAAGTTTAAAATACACCCCAAACACTGCCACTGCCGTAGAACTGAAAGTAATTAAAATTTTATTCATTCCATAGGTCATTACAGAACCGATTGCCTGCATAATAATGGAAGGAATTCCAACTTGATAAATCTGCCCAATAATCTTTATATCCGGAACAAATCCCTTTAGATGTAAATTAATGTCCGTATTTTTCTTAACATTAATTATAATTGCTAAAATTCCTGCTATAACCTGTCCCAATACCGTAGCAACCGCTGCACCGGCAACGCCCATGCGGGGTACACCGAAATACCCGAATATAAAAATCGGATCCAGAATAATGTTAATTACCGCTCCGGTTCCCTGTGTAATCATGGTTTGAAAGGTCCGCCCTGTTGACTGCAGCAGTCTTTCAAAAATAAATTGTGTATACATACCAAAAGAGCAGCAGCAGATAATCGTTAAATATTGCTTTCCATAGCCCACAATCTGCCCATCATTGGTCTGGCTTAAATAAAAAGGAGTTGTAGCAAAAATACCTATTATCAGAAAAACCAGATAACTAAGCAGGGAAAGAAAGATTCCATTCGTGGCTGTCTTGTCCGCCTTTTCATAATCTTTTTCCCCCAATGATCTGGACAAAAGCGCATTGACGCCCACTCCCGTTCCCACACCTATTGCTATCATCAAAGATTGAATGGGAAATGCCATGGATACTGCCGTCAACGCATTTTCATCAATTCTGGACACAAAAATACTATCCACGATATTATAAAGCGCCTGTACCAGCATTGAAATCATCATTGGCAGTGACATATTAATTAATAGTTTATTGACCGGCATAGTGCCCATTTTATTTTCTTTTTTTTCCTGTGCTGCTTCCATTTTCACTTTCCTCCAATCCTGAAAAAGGTATGCCTGTAAAGGGGCATTTTCAGCATGGATGTGTTCCATAGCTTCTTAAACTCCCTATTGCTTACCTTTCTGTTATAACCCTTTTCGCTGCAGTTTGCCAGCTCAGCCAAAGAATCCGCCAGAAAAAAGTTCTCCTCATCATATCCCACTACAGGAACATAGTGCAGCCACTTTTTCCCAGGGTATGTCCTGATAAAGACAATAGGCACCTTACCGCTGCTAATCTCCTTTTTCAGGGCATTAAAATTTCCGGTACAATAGACCACATTCATTCCCTGCCGCTGCAAAAGCTTTTTCACGCCTTTAGGGTATACGGCACCATCCTTGCGCCTGCCGGAGATTTCCTTATATACTTCCGCACCTTCTGCCTCCCTTCCATAATGTCGTAACACAAAGGCACAGGCATAGGCGGAGCATTCCATGGATGACTGCAGATCAATCCGGTTTGCTTGTGATATCAGGAAACTGGGCGGATAGCATTTTTTTGCAAAATACGGATGTAAAATTCCCATCAGCAGGCAGTTTATCACTGTGATAATTATAACTGTCCGAATAACAGTTATAATCAATGGGCAAAAAACCAGGTTACAAATTTCCTGCATAAATCCTGACCTCCTCTATCCGGCAGCAGCTCTGTCCGTGTTTGCTCTTCCCAATATGAAATATTTTCATTTCTTGTGCAAAACGCATACTTAAACATTATACTAAAAATAAAATGGAATGCAACAAATTCTCTGTTTACTTTACAAAAGGCTCAAATGCATAACTCATCTTAACTTCCCAGCTCTCGTCATCCATTTTTTTGCTGACTTCTCTGTTTTTTAATATTCCACAAATTTTTTTCTGTTTCTCTTTTGGTACAAACTAAAAAACGGTTCTAGTTCTGTTTTAAAATACTCAAAATGTTGAAAGCTGGATAAATCAAGAATATGAATGAGATATTCCGGCACCAGTTCTTCCCCATATGTCCGATTTCCTTTAAGTGAAAAATCGTTTGTGAGTGCTGCAATCCCGACAGTCAATTTTCTCTTCATTCCTATATCCTCCCTTACCAGCCTTTTTTGGTTGTTGTTTTTGTGCGCTTTTTTGCTGCCTTGACTGGCACGTTTCCTTTTGCAGTGAATACGAAAACAGCAGTAATCATCAATACGGCAATCATACTAAACAGACAGATTAACACATTCCAATGTACAGCCGGATCGTAGCTTCGATAGCTTATTAAGCCTAAACTTGCAGTAACAGGATAAACATTTGCTAATGCAGCATTTCCAGAGGCAAACATACCGCCATAGCCATAAACAAAAGCAATAATTGTTCCAATCATATGTCCGTTTGATATACGGGCAGCGAATGCAATTACAGGCATGACTGCAATATACAAAAACAGACAGTTGAGAATAATCTGGATAAATGTCTGTAATACTGATGTTACAGACATTCCCGAAAATCCCATCATCAAATTGGCAATTACCGTGAATGTCGCACTTACCATCCCCAAAAATAAAGAAAGCAGCGCACATACAAGCAGTTTCCCCCACAACAGACTGCTATAAGGAACAGGAATAGTCATAATACTTTTCAGCGTATCGTCTTTTCCTTCCCTTGCTATGATATATCCGGCAATGAGGGCAATGCACATGGGGAAAATCG
>OFGN01000788.1_pt1 | contig 30108 bp, 26 predicted proteins | sample 1521821 | NCBI WGS metagenome assembly OFGN01 (sample SAMEA3504094, study PRJEB24116) | mouse gut metagenome | biome: mouse gut; feature: mouse-associated habitat; material: faeces | place: Denmark | collected 2011
CAGCTGCAACCGCACCACACACTATCATCACAGTCTCAACAGTGGGCATTCCTTGCTTGTGCCAGAATGAGAATTCGGTCATTGTGTGCAGGTCTCCGTCGATAAGATTAGCCATTGTGGAATATCCCTCGCCATAGAGTGATGGGAACATAAATACAAGCACCGAAAGGATGCCGCCGGATACCAGGGCTCTTACCCATGGCGAGCGTAACTTTTCAAGTAGTGTGCCGGTCCATCCTGCCATCCGGTAATAGAATATCGAGTATACGCCGCAGAGCACACCCAGCACAATGATCCATCCGCTCATGTGAGGGTCGAAGTACTGAGGATGAGTCAATGGGACGTCGAGAGTGAATCCTGTGAGGCCATAGCTTGTCATACCGCCTATGACACATGCTATGGTCAGAGCTATCATCGATACAGTGGACATTGACATCCCCATGACTTCGAGCGTGAACATCATCCCTCCTATCGGTGCCTTGAATATGCCAGCGATTCCTGCTCCTGCGCCGCATCCTATGATTATCATCATCAGTCGAGGCGGTAGTCCCACCCATCGCCCAAGTTGGCTCGCGAGTGCTGCTCCGGTGGAGGCTATAGGACCTTCGGCTCCTGCTGACCCTCCGAATCCAAGGGTCAGTGTGGATGCCATTATCGGACCATAGGTATATGTGGCCGGGATATCACAGATTTTCTGTTTCACCATTGCATCGATCTTATCGAGACCATGCTCGATATTACGTCTGAAACCGTAGCGTTGGAGTGCCACTGTGAGTACGATTCCTGCGAGTGGCACAATGAGAAGTGCCCAGTTGACACCGACAATGCTGAAATGGTTGACAACCAGTATAGACAGCCATCTGATGATGGATTTAAGCAGAAATGCGCATCCACCAGTGATAAGTCCTACGAGTGCCGCAAGTACATACAGCGATACAGACGGAGGCAAAGATCCAAGCTGCCATTGCGGCTCGGCATATGTGTTGTCGCAGGTGTTGTTAGGGGTGTCGGTTGGCATGGTTGAAACGGTTGTTTCTAATAATAACGTACATGTGTGTTATTGAGTTTTGCATTTCCAACATTTGCATAATCGCCGGAATGTGTATAACTTTGTTTCCTGCAAGCTGTATGGGATGAGCCTTTTGGGCATTCCTACAGAAAATATAGATGAATTATGAATATTCTGATTACCATATGTGCGCGAGGGGGGTCGAAAGGGATTCCCGGTAAGAATATAAAACCGGTTGGAGGAAAACCGTTGCTGGCATATTCTGTTGAGACGGCAAGGCGTTTTTCCGATCGTTTTGCCTCGCAAAAGGACTCGGATGGGAATAATGGTGTGGACACAGTGCTTTCCACCGACTCTGAAGCTATCAAGAGTGTGGCGCGGGAGTATGGACTTTCTACCGATTATGTACGTCCTGACTATCTTGCGAATGACACCTGTGGTAAGCCTGATGCCATCCGTGATGTGCTATGCTATGCTCAGGAACACTATGGCAGGAATTACGACTATGTGATAGATCTTGATGTGACGTCACCCATCCGTACGGTCGAAGATGTTGAGGCCTGTCTCAGGCTTATTATTGCCAATCCTGAAGCCAAGACGATATTTTCGGTTAATCCATGTGCCCGCAATCCTTATTTCAATCAGGTCCAGGAAGATGGGAATGGATATTGCCAAGTGGTGCTTGGAGGAAAATACACCACGCGCCAAAGTGCTCCGAAGGTATATGATATGAACGCGTCGATCTATGTATACCGTCCCGAGGCACTGATGTGTGAGCATCCCAGAGCCGTGACTGATAAGTCATTGTTTTATGTTATGGACCATGTGTGTTTCGATCTTGACGAACCGTCCGATTATGATTACCTCGCCTATCTTATAGAGACAGGTAAAATAGAGTTGTGACGATGAGGGTGCTCGTAATAGGCTTAGGCTCAATTGCACGTAAGCACATCGCAGCCCTGAGGAATATTGATCCGGAAGCAGAGATCCTGGCTCTGCGCTCATCCATTGGAGCACCATCCTGTGATGGTGTGCGTGATATATATGACATCTCTGCGATAAAGGGGACAAAGATAGATTTCGCAATCATATCCACTCCTACTTCCGAGCATCTAAGGTCGCTTATGGCTGCACGAGAATTGGATTGTCCTCTTTTTATAGAGAAGCCTGTGCATCATACGCTTGAATGCGAATCTGTTGTGCGAGAGCTCATGTCGTCAGGTGTATTGACCTATGTTGCGTGCAATCTTCGTTTTCTTGATTCCATCCGTTTCATCAAGAACGCCGTAGAGACACGTGGAGTGGCAGTCAATGAGGTGAACGTATATTGCGGGTCCTATCTGCCAGAATGGCGTAAGGATGCCGATTTCCGGAAGGTGTATTCATCTGTCCCGGAGATGGGTGGAGGTGTCAATATTGATCTTATTCATGAGATTGATTACCTTTACTGGATATTTGGCATACCGGAAAGCGTCGTCAAGGTCCTTAGGAACGGTTCCTCTCTTGGCATTAGAGCCGTGGACTATGCCAACTATACAATGGACTACGGCAACTTCTGTGCGAGTGTGGTGTTGAATTACTATCGGCGTGACTATAAACGGACTTTGGAGATTGTATGGGAGGACGAGACATGGTTATGTGATCTCGCCCGGAATATGGTCGTCCGGACATCCGACGGTCAAGTGTTGTTCCGGTCGGATGATTCAATACTTGATACGTACGAGGCGCAGTTAAGATATTTTGCAGATCTTGTAAGAAACAATAAGAAAGAATCCTTTAACACTGTGGGTGATGCTCTCAGTGTGCTTAAAATATGTTTGGACGATGAATCTGAAAGATAAAGTAATCATAGTTACAGGCGGACGCGGCCTGATAGGGCGCGAGATAGTCAGGGAATTGAATGACCACGGAGCAAGAGTGGTGGATGCCGATATCTCCTGTGAGACAGATGCGGATAAAGGCACTTATGGACTTGACATGGGATCGAATGAGTCTATTGACGGTCTGATAGAGTTTACAGTCAATAATTACGGACGTATCGACGGACTCATCAATGCTGCATATCCACACACCAAGGATTGGGGGAGATACCGGTTTGAGGATACGCCGTTTGAGCACTGGGAGGAGAATGTGAGATTGCAGCTGAACTCTGTGTTCTACATCGATCGTCAGGTGTCGCTCGTGATGGAGCGTCAGGGCTACGGCTCTATAGTCAATTTCGGTTCCATTTACGGTATCGTAGGCAATGATTTCACGATCTATGAGGACTACGGAGGCACATCCCCTGTGGAATATTGCGCCATAAAGGGTGGAATAATAAATTTCACACGCTATATGGCATCCTATTTGGGGAAATACGGTATCCGAGTCAACTGCGTATGCCCGGGCGGCATATGGGATCACCAGCGTGAGGAATTCGTAAGGAACTATAATCACCGTTGTCCCATGAAACGTATGGGCAATCCTGACGACATAGCCCCGCTGTGTCTCTTCCTCGTATCGGATGGAGCGAAGTATATCACAGGTCAGATAATTGCCGCTGACGGCGGATGGACCGCGATATAGCGGCTTATTATATTTCCGGAAAAGAGATTGTGAAACATGTCAGGGAATCTCTCGATTTCAGTCAGGATATATTCGTGCTTGTGGAGCGATTCAACAACCAGCGCGAGCAAGTGGCGATAGCTTCTAAGGCTGGTGAGACAGCCGGCCGACGCTATTCCGCCAATGTGGAGACATTCATGATAGGTAAGTTGTCGGTACTTGATCTCAATGATTCACATATCAGGAATGATGAATCACGTTGCGATTATATCAATCAGTTATTCCAGTACTGGTACTATTATTATCAGCTCCGCAGCCTCACTCTCACTGACCCATGTACAGGGCGACCTCTAACATCGGAAATATACAGGCTTGTAAGATGAGAATACTGTTTGATAAAACCTGTACATGTGCTTCGGCACTTCTAAACTCTGTACTCTATTTTTTTTGCATAACGTGGCGGATTTTTATAATTTTGTTGTCGATTATGGAAAAGGACATAACAATACGTTCATTGCGCTTCCATTATACCGACAACCGTCCCTCCGGAGGTCCTGCGGCGACCGTCGTGACATCTGACCGCGGTGTTTGGGAGCCGACCATCATCCTTATGCACGGATGGGGGTGTGACCACACCACTTTGGCTTCGGTGGAGAGTGTTGCTCTTAAGTCCGGATATCGCGTTGTCAATGTGGATTTTCAAGGGTTCGGCAAATCTGAAGAGCCTTGTGCGGTATGGGGGGTGGAGGATTACACCTGTGCCATGGAGGAATTCATCGAGGCTCTCGGCATCAGGAATCCTGTGCTGTTAGGTCACTCTTTCGGTGGACGTGTAGGCATTCTTTATGCCTCTCGTCATCCCGAGGTCAAGGCTATGATACTTGTGGATGCAGCCGGGATAAAGCCCAGACGTTCGTTCAGTTATTATCGGAAAGTGTATACTTTCAAGGCTATAAAGCGGATGATGTATCTCATATATGGCAAGTCAAAGGCTGAGCTGAAACTTGATGCACGCCGTGCCAAAGCCGGGTCGAGTGACTATGCCTCTGCTTCACCGATGATGCGTCGCATACTGTCACGTGTCGTTAATGAGGACCTTACTGACCGTCTTCCGCTCGTCAAGGTTCCTGTGCTGCTTGTATGGGGCGAGAATGACACAGCCACACCGCTGTCTGATGCCCGCACCATGGAGCGTCTGATACCCGATGCCGGACTTGTTTCGTTCCCGGGATGCGGTCATTACAGCTTCCTTGATAATCCGGTTCAATTCGCCGCAGTCCTGAGGAGTTTTCTTGGAGAGATTGCAAAAAAATAGTATAGATTTTAGTCATAAGTATTAAGGAAAAGACATGATAACAATCCTAAGCGCAATTGCTGCTCTTCTCGCCATAGCCTGTTTTTTCGTGGAGTTTAGGCGTGATCTTATGATGCTTCAGCAGAACTCCTACCGCAACGAACGTTACAGCCGTTGGCTGCGTGCTTCGCAGGACACCACCTCTGCCATGCGTCTTGTGAGTGGAGCTGTGGTTCTCGCATCAATGTCGACACTATCAGTGCCTGTAGTGTCGATGTCGCTTATAGCATTTGTCTCAGCCGTCAATGTTATTATCCTTGTCAGACGCAGGTACAAGAAGCCGCTTGTGATGACCAACAGGGCTTGGCGTATTTTCTCGGTGATGCTTATCCTTGCGGTTGTGATTGTTGTGTCGACCGGAATTGTAGGGTGGAAGTACGGTAAAGGATTCGAATATGCGGCAGTGGCATCGCTCTGTGTGTTCTGCTTCTCTCATCTTTTCTCAATGTCAGCCAACTGGCTTCTCAAGCCGGTGGAGAAGCATATCAACAACGGTTATTACAAGGATGCCGAACGGATTCTGCGCTCAATGCCTGACCTGAAGATAATAGGAGTGACAGGAAGTTACGGCAAGACTTCCACCAAGCATTATCTTAACAGGATACTCTCCGAGCATTTCGATGTCATGATGACTCCCGGAAGCTATAACACAACAATGGGTGTGATACGTACTGTGCGCGAATACCTGAAGCCTTACAACGAGGTGTTTATCGTTGAGATGGGTGCCAAGCAGATAGGGGATATCAAAGAGATTTGCGACCTTGTTCATCCTTCTGTGGGGATTGTGACAGCAGTCGGCGAGCAGCATCTTGAATCGTTCAAGAGCATAGAGAATGTGCAGCGTACCAAGTTTGAGCTTATTGACTCGCTCCCTTCCGACGGAGGTCTTGCTGTCATCAATGATGATTTCCCATATGTGGCAAATCGTCCGGTAAGCAATGTGGAGTGTGTGCGTTATGCAGTGTCCAATCCTGGTAATGCAGGTTATGTTGCCACTGACATCACTTATACACCTGCCGGGACGCAATTCACTGTAAGGACACCTCAGGGTGCGTCTCTGGAATTCTCCACGCGTCTGGTAGGGGAGTGCAACGTGAGCAATCTCCTTGCGGCAGTCATTGTCGCCATGCGTCTTGGTGTACCTGAGGATAAGATAAGATATGCTGTGGGACAGATAGAGCAAGTGGAACATCGCCTGAACATGAAACGTACCCCCGGAGGAGTCACCATTATTGACGACGCGTTCAATTCCAATCCCACCGGATCCTCAATGGCTCTCGATGTGCTCGCAATGATGACACAGGGAAGGCGTATTGTGGTCACTCCTGGTATGATTGAGCTTGGTGACAGGCAGGAGGAGCTGAACCGTAATTTCGGGCAAAAGATTGCTGCATCAGCTGACATTGCCATTGTCGTGGGTGAATACAACAGGGAAGCAATAGTCGACGGCATCAATGAAAGTAAAGAGAAAGATGCATCGTCGGCGACTGAGGTCCACACTGTTCCTACATTCCTTGACTCACAGAGTCTGTTGGGTTCCATTCTCCGTCCAGGTGACACGGTGCTTTATGAGAATGATCTTCCTGACACCTTCAAGTAGCTTAAATTTCCAAAGATAAATAAACATATAATCCTCAGCCATGGGCTGAATAAATTATGAAAACCAATATAGGAGTATTCTTCGGCGGCCGTTCCACCGAACATGAGATCTCGGTGATATCGGCATCGCAGGCAATGCACGCCATCAATCGTGACAAGTATGATGTCACACCTATATACATCTCCAAGCAGGGACGTTTCTACACAGGTGACGCTCTTTTTGATGTGGCTAATTATCGTGATATTCCATCGCTTCTTGCCAAGTGCACCCAGGTGTATATGGAGCCGTCATATGGCGATTACAATCTCTACCGGGTGAAGAAACCGATGTTCGGATCGGCTGTGCTTACCACGCTTGATGTTGTGATCCCTGTGCTTCATGGCTCCAACGTCGAGGATGGAATCTTTGAAGGGGTTCTTGAGACCATAGGTATTCCGTATGCAGGATGCAACACTCTTGCAAGTGCCAACGGTATGGATAAGATCACCATGAAGATGATTCTTCGGGAGTGTGGTGTCCCTGTGATCGATTATGTGTGGTTCACTGACAAGGAGTGGTTCAAGAAACGTGATGAGCTGATCGCCCGGATTGAAGATAAGATCGGTTATCCTGTAATTGTCAAGCCTGCCAATCTCGGATCGAGTGTGGGCATAGGTCGTGCTGCAAATCGCGAGCAGCTGATCGGGAAGATTGAGATTGCAGAGAAATATTCTTCACGTATCATTGTGGAGCATATGGTCGACAATCTTAAGGAAATCAACTGTTCGGTGCTCGGTGATTGTGACGAATATCGCTCATCTGTGCTCGAAGAGCCAATCAAGAGTGCTGAGATCCTCTCGTATGAGGACAAGTACATGGGCGGAACGAAGGGAGCCAAAGGTATGCAGGCATCGCAGAAACGTATCCCAGCCGATCTCCCAGCCGGGATGACCGAACGCATCCGCTTCCTTGCCGGTGAGACATTCCGAGTGCTCGGTTGCCATGGTGTGAGCAGGATTGACTTTATCATTGACGATGACACCAAGGAGATTTTTGTCAATGAGATAAACACTATTCCGGGGTCTCTTTCTTTCTATCTTTGGGAAGCTACAGGCTTGTCGTTTGATGCTCTTATGGATACACTTGTCAAGCTCGCTCTTAAGCGTAAGCGTGAGCAAGGGCAGAAAACCGTGAGCTACGACCAGAATATATTCTCCCTCTCCGGAGGCGTCAAAGGCGGAGTGAAAGGCGGGATAAAGAAATGACCTATGAAAGGCTTTCTCGCCTTTTATACCCACATGTCAGTCATGATGATACGGCTCTCCTCGCAGTATGGTCATTGCCCGGTACACTTGCTCGACAAAGAACAGCCTCACCATTTCGTGGGTGAATGTCATTCGTGAAAGCGACATTTTACTGTCAGCCCGGGAGTACACCTCCTGCGAGAATCCGTAAGGTCCGCCGATAACGAAAACGAGTCTTTTTAACCCCTGGTTCATTCGGCGGTCGATCATGGTGGCGAATTCCCTTGAAGTCATTTCAATGCCGCGCTCATCAAGCAGGCACACATGGTCGCCCGGTTGAAGTGAAGCCATTATTCCGGCTCCCTCCTTCTGTTTCTGGACCTCTTCTGTGATACCGCGGGTGGATTTCAGATCAGGTATGATGACAATGTCCATCGGTGCATACCGGTTCACTCGTTTGAGGAATTCGCTTGTGGCATCAGCGATATATTGTGTGGATGTCCTCCCCACAGCTATCAATACTATTTTCATGCTTCAAAGTTAATCAAAAAATATGAAAACAACCGACCAACTTATCGATGATCTGCTCACCTTGGCATTCGCCGAGGATGTGGGCGACGGTGATCACACTACTTTAAGCACTATCCCCGATACTGAGCGTGGAGTACAGCGTCTCATTGTGAAGGAAGAGGGCATAATCGCCGGTGTCGAAATAGCCCGAAAAGTGTTTGAGAAATTCGACCCAGAGCTTAATATGACAGTCTACATCAATGACGGTATGCATGTGAAGCCTGGCGATGTAGCATTTGAGGTGGAGGGCAAAGTGCGCTCGCTCCTTCAGACCGAGCGTGTGATGCTCAACATCATGCAGCGTATGAGCGGTATTGCCACCCAGACTGCAAAGTATCAGCAGCGTCTTGAGGGGTTAAAGACTAAAGTGCTTGACACTCGCAAGACCACTCCCGGTATGCGTATGCTCGAAAAGGAGGCTGTACGTATCGGCGGAGGATGCAACCACCGTATAGGCCTCTTTGACATGATTCTTATCAAGGATAATCATATTGACTTTGCCGGAGGCATTCCTCAGGCTGTGAAGGCGGCTAAGGATTATTGCAAGGCTAAGGGCAAGGATCTGAAAATTGAGGTAGAGGTGCGTAACACCGATGAGATCAACCAGGCTCTTGATGCTCAGGTCGATCGCATTATGCTTGATAATTTTACTCCTGAGCGTACTCTGGAAGCGGTGAAGCTTATCAATGGTCGCACCGAAGTGGAGTCGTCAGGAGGTATAACTCTCGACACTCTCCGTGAATATGGTGAATGTGGAGTGGACTTCATATCAGTGGGTGCCCTCACTCATTCTGTCAAGGGACTTGATATGAGCTTCAAGGCTGTGAAGTAATATTGTTTGATAAATAAAAGCCGTCAGCGGTATGGAATGGCTAACAGCCTTACCCCATACCGCTGACGCTTTATAATATATGTTGCCGTTTTATGCTTGGCCGATCATTTCAAGGAACTGGCTCTCGTTGATGATCGGGATTCCGAGCTTTTGGGCTTTTTCCAGTTTGGATGGACCCATATTGTCCCCGGCAAGTACATAGTCAGTCTTTTTTGAGATTGATCCTACGTTTTTGCCTCCGTTCTTTTCGATGAGTGCCTTATATTCATCCCTGGAATGCAATGCGAACACGCCGCTTATAACTATGCTCTTACCATCAAGGATTGTAGTGTGGTCGGAGGTATCCTCTTCAGGCATGCTCATCTGCACTCCTGCCTCACGCAGCCTTTCTACAAGTACACGGTTGGGTTGGTAGGCGAAATGCTCTATAATCGAGTCAGCGATTCGCGGTCCCACATCGTCGATGGCTATAAGCTCTTCCCGGCTCATTGACATGATGGCATCTATGTTCTTTGCGGCTCGCGCTACCTTTCTTGACAGGGTGGCTCCAACATAGGGGATTGACAAGGCATACAGCACACGGTCGAATGTGACTGATTTTGAGGCTTCCACTCCTTCAAGAATCCTGTCGGCAGTGCGCGGGCCCACTCGGTCCAGTTCCCTGAGAGCCGGTGTGGTCAGTGTATAGAAATCGGCTATGTCCTTTACAAGTCCTGCGTCATATAGCAGCGAACAGTTTTCGTCGCCGACGCCTTCGATATCCATCATATTGCGCCCCACGAAGTGCTCCAGACGGCCTATTATCTGTGGGCGGCACCCATATTTGTTAGGACACAGCCATGCGGCCTCTCCCGGAATTCTTATAAGCCGAGTGCCGCAGTCGGGGCAATGTGTCACAAATTCCACCGGTCTGCTTCCTGCTTCGCGGGCGTCTGTATCTACACCTGTGATCTTGGGGATTATCTCGCCGCCTTTTTCCACATATAGCATGTCATGCTCGTGGATGTCAAGGTTCTTGACTATGTCCTCGTTGTGGAGCGATGCGCGCTTTACTATTGTGCCTGATAGAAGGACCGGATCAAGATTTGCTACCGGAGTGATCACCCCCATACGTCCTACCTCAAACGACACCTCTCTGAGCCGTGTCTGGGCTCTCTCGGCGGCAAACTTGTAGGCTATGGCCCATCTTGGGGATTTGGCTGTGTATCCGAGATTGAGTTGCTGGCGCAGATTATTGACCTTGAACACAAGACCATCCGTTGCAACCGGAAGATTACGCCGTTCGATATCCCATCTGTTTATGAAGTCATCGACCTCCTGCGCGCTGTGTAGAAGAGTCATCACGTCGCTTACCTTGAAGCCCCATTCCCGTGCCTTAAGCATGTTTTCGTAATGGTTGTCGACAGGGAGTTCATCCGACAGCAGGTAGTAGAAGTAAGCGTCAAGCCCGCGTTTTGCAACGATTGATGAGTCGAGCATCTTGAGTGTCCCTGCGGCAGCGTTTCGCGGATTTGCGAAAAGAGGTTCTTCATTGAATGCGCGTTCCTCATTGAGCCTGTCAAACTCTTTCCAGGGGAGCACGATCTCGCCGCGTATCTCGAATGTCTCAGGCCAGTCACCGGTCGGAAGTACCAAAGGTATGCTTCGTATAGTCTTGACATTGAGAGTGACATCGTCACCTTTTTCTCCGTCGCCACGTGTCACGGCACGCACAAGTCTGCCATGTTCATAGGTAAGCGAGATGCTTGTGCCGTCATATTTCATCTCTCCCACCAGAGGGACCGACAGCAGTCCTCCCGAGTTTCCGAGCGAATCATTGCATCGGTCGATCCAGTCGTTCACCTCCTCCAGAGAATATGTGTTCCCGAGCGACAGCATGGGGCGTGAATGCGTTACCTGGGTGAATCCTTTGGAAAGGTCCGAGCCCACACGATGACTTGGTGACAGCGGATCATCGAGATCCGGATTGTCATGCTCAAGCTTTTCAAGCTCTTTCATGAGCATGTCATATTGGCGGTCATCTATCTCGGGCGCATTCTCTACATAATAGAGTCGGTTGTGGCGGTTGAGCTGTTCTCTCAGCTCTTTGATTCGTTCTGATGGGGTCATTAATGTTGTAATCTAAAAGGATGTGTCGCAATTGTATTGATCACGACACATCCATAATTTATACATGTAGTGTTATTATCCGCAGTGGAAATATTCTTTCACAAGAGATTTTACTTCTTCCGGGTTTTCCTTAAGGCGTTCAGCAAGATTCGAGTCATTGAAAGCCTTGAGCTTCTTTATTGTTGCGTCGATCATCGCAGGAGCGAACACTCCGCGGGCTTCGAAATACTCACGCATATCGTTGAGTCTGTCAGCTGACTCTACGCAGCATGTAGGAAGAGTGGTGAGCTTGTCGAGCTTTTTAGTATTTTCGGCGGCATGGATATTTACATCCACATATGTGTCATTTGCTACCTCCAGGGCATTATCCATCTCAAACCCTATGCGGGCAGCAACACAGAGAGAGGCGATGAGGGTATAGACATCTGCCGAGCAGTCGGGTGAACGCATTTCAAATGTCTGCTTCCCGTATGTCTCGATCTCGCAGGGGTCACCTGGATTGGTCTGTACACACATGTCCTTTCCTGAAGTCCATCCCAATGGGACGCGTACAAGGACAGAACGGTTTCTGTCGCCCCAGCATACCGCTGTGGGTGCTTCCTGGTGAGGCACAAGGCGGAGATAAGATGTGGGATTGCAATTGCCGAATGCGGTTATGGCGGGAGCCATCTTCATGAGCCCGGCTATTGCACGCTTTGCATCGTTGCTCAGGGTGCGTTCTGCTGTCTGTGTTACATTCTTGCCATCCTTCATCAGACGCATGTGGATATGGAATCCCGACCCTGCTTTACCGACTGATATCTTGGGTGCGAATGTCACTTCGAGCTCACGTTTTGCAGCAAGATTGCGGATCACCCATTTTGCAAGCATGAGCTGGTCGGCGGCACGCAATGCTGGTCCGGGAAGGAATTCTATCTCGTTCTGTTCATATATCATTCCGCCGAGAGTGAAATTGCCCACTTCGGAATGTCCGTATTTGATCTGACCACCGATGGATGCTATCGTGTGCATTGCCTCAACACGGAAGTCATTGAATTTGGCGAATGGAGCAGACTCATGATACCCCTTTTGGTCGGTGGCTGGGAATGAGCCAGGATCAGCTGATATGACATAGTATTCCAGTTCGCCCATGCACTCGAATTCCATTCCTGTGACCTCGGTGAACTCTTTGCAGGCACGTGCGAGCACTCCGCGTGAGTCACTGTCCATCGGGTTGCCGTCCTTATCGAAGAAGCTGCAAAGCATGGTGAGGGTAGGGATGGGGGAAAACGGATCGATGAATGCCGTAGAGTAGCGCGGTATCACGTACAGGTCACTGCGTGAAGCCTCGATGAAGGGGAACAGACTTGAGCCGTCGACCCTCTCGCCGGTGGAAAGGATTGTCTCAAGATATTCCATGGAATTCACTACGAAATTGAGTGTCTTCAAGCGTCCGTCGGCAGCAGGATACATGAAGTTGACCATCTCGATCCCGTTGTCACGTATATATTCTATGATGTCACTGCGTTTCCATGTCATAGGATCTCCGAGAGTCCGCACAAGAGGATTGCGGCTCATTTCAAATAGCTTATCTGATTGTGCCATACGTGTTTTAATTTTTAGTTATGTTTTTCATTTTGGTTTATTTGGCATATTCTATTTTACCTACCACCTTGCGGCTTGTTCCGGGATTTTCGGTTGTTGCTACTGATGGCTGGTGATTCTCCCCGGGGAAATAAAGAAAGAAGCGGTCAGGTTTGGAGGGCACGTAATCAATCTCGTCCTCGGTCCTGAAGAAAGTCCTGTCTTTTTCAGGATCATATTCGGTGATAGGGATAAGTGTGCTAGCCACTCCGTATACCTCATCTCCGTCAAATGTGTACTGGAGGTCTATAAAGTCATTGTGGGTCTCTATGCGTGTGTCCTGTGCCGGTTTGGGTGTGTATTCCATGATGTTGACCCAGCATTTGCCCTCCACGAGCACATGCTTGCCTGCGGGCAGACTGTTGAGGTCATTTTCTGCAAGGAATGTGAAGAGCTTGTCCCATAGCTCTTTGTTTGCGGCATACTGGTTTGCGAACTCTACAGCATTGACAGTACTGTCGGTATTTATATTCCATCCGTTGGCCCATTCACGGCTTTCTACCCAAGCCTGTGCTTCGGCAGGTGTGTACTTTTTGGCGTTTGACATGATATATGTTTAGGAGTTTTTTTGAATTATGTATTTGTTTTTTGAATATCACTATTTATGTCTTGACAAATATCAAGCTTGCTGCAAAGATAGTCAACTCGGCTGTATTTCCGTAAAGAAATCAGAAAAAATTCATCGATTTTTCTTACCTTTGTGGTGAGAATAACTGATACACCATGAAATTACCATCAACTATTGTTGCTTTCGCATTGACGATAATGCTTGGCAGCTCTGCGGCAAATGCCGGAAATTATGATGCTCTTTATGAGGGTTTGCAATTCGAGATGCCAAAGATTGACCGTCCCGTCTTTCCGTCAAGGGCTGTGTCGCTCACTGACTTCGGTGCTGTTGCCGACGGAGTGTCCCTCAACACTAAGGCTTTTGCCAATGCCATTGACTATCTTTCGTCAAGAGGCGGTGGAACCTTGAATGTCCCTGCTGGAGTGTGGCTCACAGGCCCTATTGTATTGAAATCGAATATCAATCTCCACCTTGACGGAGGGGCATTGATCACGTTTTCAGGTGACGACAGCCTTTATGAGACAAAGTATGTGGTCTATGAGGGGTTTGAGGCATGGCGCACCCAGTCGCCTATCACTGGTGAGAACCTTGAGAACATAGCCATAACAGGCGAGGGTGTCATTGACGGAAATGGAGGTATGTGGCGTCCGGTCAAGCGTGACAAGATGTCGGGTGCCGAATGGAAGAATCTCACAGCCAAAGGTGGCATTGTTGTGGATGACAGGACATGGTATCCTTCTCAGAGCTATATCGATGGCATGGAGTATAGCCAGAAGAGTGATCGCGACCGTGCCGCTCTCACTAAAGAGGAGGCTGCCAGGATCAAGCGTTATCTGCGCCCTGTGATGATACAGCTTGTGAAGTGCAGGAATGTGTTCCTTCAGGGAGTGACATTCCAGAACTCTCCGGCTTGGAATGTGCATCCTCTGATGTGTGAGAACCTCATTGTCGATGGGGTGTTCATCAAAAATCCGTTCTTTGCCCAGAACGGAGACGGACTTGATGTTGAGTCATGCCGAAATGTGATTATATATCGCTCAACCCTTGATGTGGGCGACGATGCCATATGTCTGAAGTCGGGCAAGGATGAGGCTGGCCGTAAGCGCGGAATACCTACAGAGAATGTGATTGTGCGTGATTGCCGTGTGTATCATGGTCATGGCGGATTTGTTGTAGGTAGCGAGATGTCGGGCGGTGTGACCAATGTCTCGGTTGCAGACTGCCAGTTTATTGGCACAGATGTAGGACTGCGCTTTAAAAGCACCCGCGGACGAGGAGGTGTAGTGAAGAACATATATATTGATAATGTAAATATGCTTGACATCTCTGGTGATGCGATTACTTTCGACCTTTATTATTGGGTGAAGAATGCACCTGCCGCCATTCCTCCTGTTGATGAGACCACTCCTCAGTTCCGTGATATATACATCAATGATGTCACATCGTTCCGCTCGGGCAAGGCGTTGAAGTTTAATGGTATCCCCGAGATGCCTATCGAGAATATTCATGTGACCAATTCGGTGTTTACTGCACGTGAGGGAGGACTGCTGTCAGAATCAAAGGGGATAGAGCTCAGGAATGTGACCATCCGTCCCGACGAGGGCCCTGCGATGACGGTCAATAATGTGACTGACGCCTCGTTAACCGATTGCAGTTTCATTTCTGAACCTTCAGTCGTATATACCGGCACCAACAAGAATGTGAAGTAGCATCCGGATACTGTATTAATGCATTATCCCACGGAGAAATATTCTCTGTGGGATTTTTTCTTGTTGAATTATTATGATAATCCAAAAAAATCACTAATTTTGCATCCGGTTTTGAAGTCAAGGGAATCCGGTGTGAATCCGGGACAGTACCCGCTGCTGTAAATCCGTCCGATCATATATGATCGGGTTGCCATGTATTAACCATTGCCTTTGAAAGTAAGGTGAGAAGGTTGGCGTACAGGATGAGTCAGAAAACCTGCTTCAGAAGTCTCAGATAAATTCAACCCTGCGGGATTACAGGTTGCTTATCTTTCAAGGATTCATCCTCGTATAAGATATGTTTCATGGTTCCGTTGGTCAGAACATAAATTAACCAATTTATCAACTTTCAAAAACAGTTCTAAGACCAAATGAAACTTAATTTCGGTTTTCTTATCTATGGTGCGGCTTTCCTGACAGCTGCAATGTTTACGGCATGTTCCGATGATGATGATCAGGTGCTTCCGGTATATACAATCACGACCGTTTCTTTTGACAAGGTTCCGGAATCAATGATTGCCGTGGATGAGTATGGCTCAAACTATTATTCTTCATATGATGGCGAACAGGTGAAATCCGGTTATATGGCACGAATAGGCGAGACCGATACCTATGTGCAGTTCCCTGTCAACTATCTGTGGCAGGAATGGGTCCCTGGCAATCCATGGATGTATGAATTCTACAATGGCGGATTTGTGGTATCTGATTTCACAAATATGACAGGAGCGGACTATACAAATCAGTGTAGTGTATACAATCAGTCCGGCGGACATAATGATGCTAACTTTATTGTGGCAAATGGATACTCGGTAGCTAATGGGTCTTCTGTTTCTTACGATAAGTGTGCGAAGATTTATCTTACAGACAAGACCGGGTATCAGGTTGTAGCCTCCGATCCTGACCAGCCTGTCAGTGGTGAGGCTCATTATGGCACATTTAATAGTGTTTGGGTATGTAATACCACCTATTCATATTTGGCAATGAAGGATGGCAATGGCATAGCCCATGCGCTTAAGGACGATAACGGATGGTTCAAGGTAGTGTTTGTCGCTATGGATAAGAACTGTAAGCCCACAGGTAAGACTGTCAGCTACTATCTTGCTAACTTTGATGCTTCCAAAACCAAAGAATCAGGGCTTGATAATGAGATTCGTACAGGCTGGAACAAGGTTGACCTGAGCGGTCTCGGTGATAACGTATGTACAGTTGCTATTGATTTTGAAGGCAGTGATGTCGGTGCTTATGGCATTAACACACCTGCGTATGTCGCACTCGATGATCTTGAAATAAAAGTTAACGAATAATTCTCAGTATGAAGAAGTTCTTGCTAATCATGCCTCTTTTGGCTATACTGCTCTCCTGTAATAAAGATGAGGCTATCTTTCAGGAAGCCTCACCTGTCATTGAGCTTGATAGTGAGGACGGATACTACATTGTAAAGGTGGGGGCTACTCTCAGGGTGTCCCCTGCCTATAAAAATGTAGATGAAGCTACCTTCACATGGGAATGTGAGGGTAGCATTATATCTGATAAGCCCCAGTTGGAATACATATTCGAGATCCCTGGGACATATTATATAAATTTGACAGTCAGGACATCAGCCGGAAAAGCCGAGGAGGATATAAGGGTTGATGTGGATGAGATGGCCCCACCTGTGATATCGATAGCTATCCCTGATGGTGGGCTGAATGTGATTGCAGGACGAGAATATGAAATCGTTCCTGATGTGCAGAATGCCGATGATGCCGTTTTTGTGTGGGCGATTGACGGAAAGACTGTGAGCGAGGAGAAGTCCTGTAGATTCCGTGAATCATCTGTTGGCAAATATAATCTCAAATTGACAGTAACCAATGATGATGGCAAAGCTGAAAAGACAATAGCAATAAATGTTGTGGACAGGATGCCGATTGATATCGTGCTCCCTTCATCAATGTTTTTTTCTGAAAATATAAAGAAGTATGTCAGTGAGGGTGAATCGATATGTCTCCGACCCTATCTGTCTGTGTCAGAAAATGTCACATGTCAGTGGAGCCTTGATGGAGTAGAGATATCTGATGCGACATCTGTATTGTATGATTTTAAGCCTGAAAGAGTAGGGGAATACACTCTTTCGTTTACAGCAAAATATTCCTCAGTTCTCTCAAAACATGATATTTCACGAAATATATCATCCACAGGCAATGATGAAGCTTCCATAGATATTCCGGTTGTATGCTGTAAGGAATCTGCCATGCGGCCTTATACATCGGCTTGCAGCCGCTATGCATGTAAGGTATATGAGTATGTGCCTGCCCCTGGGCAGTTCATTAATGAGAAGGCTTCAGGCTACGATGGGGTCACAACCCATGAATCAGCATGCAGGTATGCCCTCGGCCGACTCAATAAGGAGCAGAGCGTTTCTCTCGGAGCATGGGGCGGATATATCATTGTAGGCTTTGACCATAGTATTGAGAATAGGGGAGGTTATGATTTCTCCATCAAGGGTAATGCCATAGATACATCCAATGAGCCGGGTATAGTGTGGGTGATGCAGGATGTCAATGGCAATGGTCTGCCTGATGATGAATGGTATGAGCTGAAAGGCTCGGAATACGGTAAGGAGGAGACCTTACAGCAGTATGCTGTCACTTATTTCCGTCCGGGAGCCAATATGAACACACAATGGGTTGACAATCTTGGTGGCACAGGTGTGATCAGACGTATCAGTTCACAGCACCCTCAGGCTTTCTATTATCCGTTGTGGATTGAAAGCGACTCCTACACCCTGTATGGAACCCGACTCAAGGCGCGGACCGAGATCTCATCAGTGACTGGTCTGTGGTGCAATAATCCTTTCGGATGGGGGTATGCCGATAATCTTGGGGAAGATGTCACTGACAAGAACAACCCGGAGGCTGATGCCATAGCCAATTATTTCAGGATTTCCGATGCCGTCAGGCTTGATGGAAAGCCTGCCGATCTTAAGTTTATCGATTTTATAAAGGTACAGACCGGAGTAAATGCCTATGCCGGTCAGCTTGGCGAAAATTCCACTGAGGTATTCAGTTTCTGTGATGAGAATAATAAATAGATTAAGCGTTCTGCTCTGTGTGCCTTTATGCCTGACAGGGTGCATGAAGTGGGACTACTCTGACAGTCCCGAGGATTTCGATGCACCAGGCTCCGGTCTGTTCATACTGAATGAAGGTAACTTTCAGTATGGCAATGCTTCGCTTTCCTATTACGATCCGGAGACCGATAATGTGGAGAATGAGGTGTTTTTGCGGGCTAATGGCATGAAACTCGGTGATGTGGCACAGTCCATGACCGTCTATGATGACAAGGGGTGGATAGTGGTCAATAACAGTCATGTGGTGTTTGCAATCGATCTATCCTCTTTCAAGGAGATAGGTCGAATCGAGAATCTGACATCTCCGCGTTATATACATTTTGTTAGCGATGACAAGGCTTATGTGAGCCAGTTGTGGGACAATCGTATATTTATAGTTGACCCTCGCCGGTATGAGGTGACTGGGTATATCGAAGTCCCGGATATGGCAATGGGTAACGGTTCGACAGAACAGATGGTGCAGATTGGCAAGTATGTCTACTGCAATTGCTGGTCGTATCAGAACCGTATAATAAAAATTGATACTGAGAGCGATCGTGTGGTTGCATCCGTTACTGTCGGTGTTCAGCCAACATCATTGGCGGTTGACAGGTACGGACGGTTGTGGACTGTCACTGACGGTGGTTACGAGGATAGTCCTTATGGCTATGAAGCCCCATCGCTTTTCAGGATAGATCCGGAAGAATTTACAATAGAAAAAGAGTTTAAGTTCAGGCTTGGAAATTCTCCATGCGAACTTCAGACCAATGGTGACGGAAGCCTTCTCTATTGGGTGGATGATGATATATGGTGCATGGATGTCGACGCTGAGCGTCTTCCGGTGCGGCCGTTTCTTGAACGTCGTGACACGAAGTATTATGGTCTCACGGTGAGTCCGTCGACAGGAGATGTGTATGTTGCCGATGCGATCGATTACCAGCAGCAAGGCATGATATACCGCTACACTCCGGAAGGGGAACTTGCTGATGAATTTTATGTAGGTATAACCCCTGGTGCATTCTGTTGGAAATGAAACGTCTGTTGTATTTTATAATATTGTCGGCGGTGGCTTGTGGTGCATATGCACAGGCAGATGGGAATATCAGTCTGAGGCAGGTCACAGTGACGGCACGTAGGCCCATGAAGGAGATCGGTGTTCAAAAGACCCCGTTCGATTCCGCCATGCTGAAGGAGAATGTAGCCCTTTCTATGGCTGATGTACTTGCATTCAATTCTTCGGTTTTTGTGAAAAGCTACGGACGTGCCACGCTGTCCACAGTAGCTTTCCGGGGCACTTCTCCGAGTCACACTCAGGTGACGTGGAACGGAATGCGCATCAATAACCCTATGCTTGGAATGACCGATTTCTCTACTATTCCGGCCTATTTTATAGATCAGGCATCGCTGCTTCATGGCACATCGTCAGTCAATGAAACCGGAGGAGGGCTCGGAGGGCTTGTTCGTCTCGGAACACTTCCATATGTTCCTGAAGGATTCAATGCGCAGTATGTTCAGGGAATAGGTTCATTCAGCACTTTTGACGAGTTTCTCCGTGTGACTTATGGCAACGACCACTGGAGCAGTTCTACACGTGCGGTGTATTCGTCATCCCCCAACGATTATGAATATACTAACCATGACAAGAAGGTCAATATCTATGATGATGACCACAATATAGTGGGTCAGTATCATCCCAAGGAACGTAATCGTTCCGGATCGTTCAAGGATTTCCACATTTTGCAGGAGGTCTATTACAATACTCTCCGTGGTGATCGTTTTGGTGTGAACGCATGGTTCGTAAATTCCAATCGTGAGTTGCCTATGCTCACAACCGATTATGGTAAAGCCTCTGATTTCGAGAACAGGCAGCGAGAACACACATTCCGTGGCATACTATCCTGGGATCATAACCGAAGCAATTGGAGGACAGGTGTCAAAGGCGGGTATGTTCACACTTGGATGGGATATGATTACAAGCGGGAAGTGGCTCCTGACAATTGGGCTGTGATGACACGCTCACGCAGCAAGGTGAATACCATATATGGTCAGATTGATGGGGAATATAATCCTGCCAGACGCTGGTACTTCACTGCCAATGTATCTGCCCATCAGCATTTTGTGAGGAGCGAGGACAAGAATATAATACTTCAGGAAGGTGGCAATGGCATAGTCGGTTATGACAAGGGACGTATTGAGCTTTCAGGTGCTTTTTCTGCCAAGTGGCAGGCAACTGACCGTATAGGCATGTCGCTTGTGTTGCGTGAAGAGATGTTTGGTGAAAAGTGGGCACCCCTGACGCCGGCATTCTTTATTGACGGACTTGTGGCTCGGAGAGGTAATGTTATGCTTCGGGCATCTGTGTCACGCAATCATAAGTTCCCGACGCTTAATGATATGTATTTCCTTCCGGGTGGCAATCCCGATCTCAGGAGCGAGGAAGGATGGACCTATGATGCCGGAATGTCATTCGATATTGGTGGCGAGAGCCTTGAGAGCGGATCTCGGGCGATCGCATTGGGAGGAAGTGTCACATGGTTTGATTCTTATATCGACGACTGGATAATATGGTTGCCGACAACAAAGGGCTTTTTCTCTCCCAGAAATGTGAAGAAGGTGCATGCTTATGGTATCGAGGTCAAAGGCAATATGGCATTGCGTCCCGCAAAAGGATGGCTGATCGATCTGAATGGATCATATTCCTGGACTCCGTCGATTAATGAGGGTGAAAAAATGTCGCCTGCCGATATGTCGGTAGGTAGGCAGTTGCCATATGTCCCTAAGCATTCGGCGTCGGTCACCGGACGGCTGTCATGGCAGTCATGGAGCTTTCTGTATAAGTGGGCATACTATTCTGAGCGGTTCACTATGTCGAGCAATGATTACACTCTCACCGGGCATCTTCCCGATTATTTCATGAGTAATGTCTCTCTTGAAAAGGGGTTGTCGTTCAAGCCTCTTGACATGCAGTTGAAGCTTGCCGTCAATAATCTTTTCAATGAGGACTATATGTCGGTGCTTTCGCGTCCGATGCCTGGAATAAACTTTGAGTTCTTTATAGGGATAACACCTAAATTCAGGAAAAAGAAATGAGATCCTGTTCAGTCATATTGTTTCTGGCTCTTATTATGGTCGCCTGCGGTAATAGGCAGGAGAATATTAATGAGTTTGTTTCTGATGTGTACACCCCTGTATATGCCCGGGGATTTAGTATCAGTGGTGCTGAAGGGAAGCGTAGCACACTCCTTACGGTGTCGAATCCGTGGCAGGGGGCTGACAGTGTGGTGGTGAGTCTTTTTATATCTCGTGATGGAGAGCCGGTTCCTGATGGTTTTGAAGGACAGGTGATTTACGGAGATGCCGCTCGTGTTATCACCATGTCGTCAACACAGATAGCGATGCTTGATGCGATAGGGGAGAGCCGTAAGGTGGTCGGTGTGTCAGGGCTTGGTTTCATTTCCAGTCCTGGGATCAGAAGCCGCCGTGACAGCATTGGGGATGTGGGTTATGACAGCAATTTCAATTATGAGCTGATCATGTCGCTCGATCCTGACATTGTACTGCTGTATGGAGTCAATGGCGCAAGTCCTGTGGAGAGCAAGCTCAGGGAACTTGATATACCGTTTATCTATATTGGTGACTACCTTGAGTCGTCACCTCTTGGAAAAGCCGAATGGATGGTGGCTCTGGCTGAGATTGTCGGCAGGCGTGACGATGGGGAAAAACATTTCAAAGAAATTGCTCAGAGCTATAACTCACTGAAGGAACTGGTGTCAAATGCCGTTGAGGATGTCCCGAAAGTAATGCTTAATGCTCCCTATGGCGATACCTGGTTTATGCCTGCTGAGGATAACTATTCAGTTCAGCTTATCCGAGATGCCGGCGGAGAATATATATATGGTAGAAACAGGAGCGGGATTTCTGTGCCGATTGATATTGAGGAGGCTTACATGCTTTGTTCCGATGCGGACATTTGGCTCAATCCGGGAAGTGCCGGGACTCTTGCCGAACTTGCTGTCGCTTGCCCTAAGTTTACTGATACGGATTGTTTCAGGTCAGGGCATATCTTTAATAACACTCGGCGTTCTACTTCCGGAGGCGGGAATGACTATTATGAATCGGGAGTGGTGAATCCTGATATGGTGCTTCGTGATCTTGTGAAGATATTCCATCCCGGATTGGTTCATGAGGAATTTGTGTATCACAAACAGTTGAATTGACGTATGCAATCGCGCAATACATTATTGTTCATAGCTCTGATAGTCGCAGTCGTTTCACTGTTTTCAGTGGATATGATGGTCGGAGCTGTCAATATCCCGCTTTCGGAAGTGTGGAAGGCTCTGACCGGTGGCGATTGTCCCGAGTCTACGGTTAAAATAGTCCGGAACATAAGGCTTGTCAAGGCTTTTGTCGCCCTTCTTGCCGGAGCTGCATTATCGGTCAGCGGGTTGCAGATGCAGACATTGTTTCGTAACCCCTTGGCTGGTCCTTATGTCCTTGGTATAAGTTCCGGAGCGAGTCTTGGAGTCGCGTTGGTGGTGCTTGCAGGGTTTGGCTCATCGTTTGGAGTAGCAGGTGCAGCATGGGTCGGTTCGGCGGTAGTCCTGATGTTTATAGGGATAGCCGCCCGCCGCATCAAGGATATAATGGTGATATTGATTCTCGGCATGATGTTCTCATCGGGAGTAAGTGCCGTGGTACAGATATTGCAGTATCTCAGCCGGGACGAGGCTCTAAAGACATTTGTAATATGGACTATGGGGTCGCTTGGCGAAGTGACTGTAATGCAGCTCTGCATACTGTTCCCTTCGGTGCTTCTGGGACTTGTGCTCGCAGTGCTGTCCATAAAGCCTTTGAATATGCTGCTTTTCGGTGAGGACTATGCAGTGACTATGGGCTTGAATATCAGGCGTTCGCGCGGTATGATATTTATGTCGGCAACGCTTCTTGCCGGAACTGTGACCGCTTTTTGCGGTCCGATCGGTTTTATCGGACTGGCTATGCCTCATGTCACGAGAATGATGTTTGACAACAGTGATCATCGTGTGCTCATACCTGCCACCATGCTGTCGGGAGCCTCGGTTATGATAATCTGTGACATCATATCCAAGATGTTTACTCTTCCGGTAAATGCGATTACAGCTCTTCTCGGAGTGCCTGTCGTGGTATGGATTGTGTTAAGAAATAGAGTATGATTGAATTAAAGGACTTTTCCATAGGATACGGAGCTCGCCGATTGCTGTCTGATGTGTCGCTTTCGATCCCGGGAGGATGCCTCACTGCACTTGTTGGCCGTAACGGCACAGGCAAGTCGACGCTTCTGCGTTCCATTGCAGGGCTTAACCGAAATTATTCGGGCGACATACTTGTCGATGGCAATGTTCTGAACCATCTGCCGCCTCAGCGTCTCGCAAAGATGCTTGCATTTGTGAGTACCGAACGAACCCGCATACCCTACTTGAAATGCGAGGATGTCGTAGCAATAGGAAGGGCACCATACACTAATTGGATAGGACATATCCAGGATATGGACCGTGAGATTGTGGCAAAGGCATTGTCATTGGTCGGTATGGAGGCATATGCCGGACGCACTATGGACACAATGAGCGACGGTGAGTGCCAGCGAGTGATGATTGCGCGTGCATTGGCTCAGGATACATCTGTAATACTATTTGACGAGCCCACGTCATTTCTTGACATGCCGGGCAGGTATGAGCTATGCTCTCTGCTCGGAAGGCTTGCCCACGAAGAGGGAAAGTGCATATTTTTTTCCACTCATGAGCTTGATATCGCTTTGAAGATGTGTGATAAAGTGGCAGTGCTCGATTCTACATCACTGGAGATTTACGATGCCGGAGAATTGCGTGACAGTGGGCTTATAGAACAGATTTTTTCAATAAATCTCTAACTAATCGGCTTGGGGATTGTTAAAATTTTAGTACTTTTGATTAAAAATTAAGTCCAACAACTAAAATTAGAAAATTCTTATGCAGATTCAGAGAATTCAGACAGTCTATATCTTTCTGTCTATCATCGCGATGGCTGTATTTCTGATTGTTCCTTATGGCGAAATCGAAATCCTTTCGCAGAGCCCTGTCGTTACCGAGCCTCTTTACACTATGGCTGAGTATGGAATCCTCATACCTGTGTGTGCTATTATCATCCTACTGCTCATCGACATGTTTCTTTATCGTAATCTTCCGCTTCAGCGCACAGTGCTTGTCGTCAGCCTTATGCTCACGCTTGCGGTAATTGCGACAGTATGCTTCGCACTATTCAAGGAGGCGCGTGCCGAAGGAATTGAAGCCAATTTCAGTGTATGGGATATACTCCTGCCAATAGCGGCATTGCTTGAAATCCTCGGTGTGAAAGGGATAAATCATGATATAAAGCTGCTTAACTCCTACAACCGACTCAGATAATAACGAAATATATTAAAAAAAGATGGTCCGTACATTGAAAAATTGTACGGACCATCTTTTTATGTCTTGCGAGAACAATGTAGGAGAGAGGAGAAATGATTACTCGTCAACAGGGCTGAAATCATCTTTGCCGACGCCACACAATGGGCATGTCCAATCATCGGGTATATCTTCAAAGGCAGTTCCGGCAGGAATGCCGCTTTCAGGGTCTCCGTTTGCAGGGTCATATACATATTCGCAAACATTACAGATGTACTTTTTCATATCAGACTTTTTTAATTTCTAAATTAGTTAATTCATAATCAAGAACAACGTATCAGGAAATATTGTTCAGGCCAACCTGACATGTGAATGATAAAAATAAAGTCATCCATATTGCTTGAGACATCTCTGCTTTATTTTTAATATGGATATTTCCCTTCAAATATCTTCAAATCTCTTGGCAAGAGATACTTAATTTCAGTGACAAAAGTAACTAATAAGTTTGAACTGAGCAAATTTACTCCGGTTAATTTAATGAGGTATATTCCAGTGTAAAAGTGATAAAGATATGGGATTGTTAAGAATTTTATTAAATCTAATACATGTAACTTATTGATTATCTGAAGCATCTCCATCCATCCAAATCTCTTGCCAAGAGATTGTGACACCGTAACTATGGTGTCAGATCTTATATTATGAAGATATTTTATCGAGAAGAGCCATCGTCACCTCTGTCAGTGGGTCAGGAGACTCCAAGATGGAGGGAAGAGAAGAATTGTAAAGAAAGTCGGAAACGGTAAAAATATACTATTGTCTAAATGTCTGATAACAAGAGATATTCAAACAAGCAGTTTCTCGAATTTTTCCGATCAAGACTTTCCGGCGTCAGTTCAGAAAGCGGTATGAGATACCGTAAGACAATATCCGAACTAGAAATATTCCTTGCTGGTCATCGTATCCATGTTGCTGATCTGTCGGAAATGATGATGGCTGACTGGGCTATAGATCTGTTGTGCCAGGGACTTGCCGTGAGTACAGTCACAAGGCATTTGAACAGCCTTAACGGTATGGTCAAGGACGCTGCTAAAGCGGGGATGATCAAACAGAATAATGCCGCAAGGTCGATTTCCAAATCGCTCTCCGAACTTAGAAGTGTCCCCGCGCTTTTGGGTGTCTCCGTCTTTGACGGTATCCTTTCCTTTCTACGTGATTCATTGAAGGAACGAGAAGACAATAGGTACAATGTATTTATGGACATGGTCCTGTTCTCTATGCTTAATGGGGCGATTTCTCTTGATAGTGTGAGCCGTCTAAAAAAAGAGAATATGCAGGATTATGACGGAGTGAGCCTCTCCATTCTGATGCGCAACATTGGCAAAAGGAGGGACTATGTTTTTAACATACATCAGTCGGAACTCACATCTCGTCAGCTGAAAGTTGCAATCTCCTCCGGCGTGCGTTCCGTTTTCAAGTCCCACATTGATGAACTGGAGTTCGAGCCCGACGAACTTGTGCGATCAATGTGGGTAGCATGTGTCGTCAGGAGCGGTCTGTCGGCTTCGGAAGCATTGGGGTATGTCGGAGATTCCGCCCCATACTCGATTCCGGAATTCTGTACCCCGGCATCAGTTCCGAATGATGGCAAAAATGCATGTATGTCCGTTGTAAATACAATGCTGACCAGCGGGATGCCGAGGTGGTACGTCATGCAGATGCGCAAAGGTGTTAGATATGACGAACTGCGTAAGGAAATATACGATAAAATCCGTCCTTGCCCATTGCTGTACTATCCCTGCGAGACAATTTTAAAGCGGAGCGGCAATAGAAAGAGAAAGAAAGAACGTCCATTCATAGATCGGACAGTGTTCTTTAGGAGCTATCCCGAAAAAATCATGCCTATGTTCAATGCCATAGGTGACAAGGCATGGTGTTACCGTGTCCTTGGTATCCCCGGTTCGCCCTATGCAGTAGTTCCCCAACACGATATGGAACGTTTTCAGAGGGCGATAGGCTTGTTCACTCCCGACATCGAAATCCATCCTCTTGGTTCATTGACCCCCAAACTGGGGGAAACGGTCATACTGATTAAGGCGGGTTTTGGCAACCGCGTCGCCACGGTGGAGGATATCATCAAAACTGAGTGCGGATCTGCGATATTCCGTGTGAAGCTTGATACCGACAATGGGTATGAGTTCCGTATAGATGTTCATGCGTGCCAACTAGAACGAATATAGGGTTGATCATATATATCTATAGAGCAGTTGCTGAGTCATATTGATGCATAAAAGTCGATGGGAGTTTATCCGGTAGTGAGACTTGCTGAATAAGGTTGTCAGCTTGCATCAAAACCTTGTCAGGTCATTTGATTATATAAACAGACAAAAATTGTTGTAAAGGATTTGGCACAGAAGTGTCCTGAACTGCTCAGTTCAAACATCACTACAGATCAGTCAAGCTTCAGTTATTCTATTATTGCCTCTACGTTCGACAGATAGACGTATGCTCCGGAAAATACCGATAATAAGATACATCAGGTGTCGTCATATTCTTATATTACATTAACACTATGAAAGGTAAGGATCGAGAACTTGATATACAGTTTGTTGACTTCAGCAATGTTGACGAGATATGGGACTTTGCTAATCGTATAATACATGCCGCCAATGGAGCCGGTCTGTTCGTGACCAACGGTCCTTTAGACAAGGAGCAGAGAGAAATCAGGATCATTGCCAAGGATTGGGTGAATCTTGTAGAGGCTGCCATCGTCTCGATGACCAGAGGAGACTCGCTGATTATCATATACATATTCGACATTATACACCGTATAGCCTACAGCACTCCCGCGGATACGGCTTATATAGACAGTTACAGGCTTGATGCATTTGAAGCCTATATACAAGGAGACAAAAGTATTGACATATACGTGCTGTTCCATTCATTATTGGAAGAAATCGGGAAAAGGAACAGGACATATTTTGGACGTCCCCTTGAATGGGTATCCAAATGTGTTGATCGTTGGTACAATAACTTTATCACCGGAATGAGCGCGGAAGCACAAAGCGATTATGATATCGTACATCAGGTGACTGCGTTGCTTTGCTCTGACCTTTGGGCGTACGAGAAGGACCAGAACCTGTTCAAACGCAAACTTGTGGTAAGTCATCTTGATTACATCACAGACAAGGAGGCTGTTGTTACTGATACTGGAATGCAGAGAGCCTTGCATGCACTGCGTTTCCATGCGTCCAAATATCTTCCGTCCATAATCTAATGTTAGCACCCTCGATGTTACGAAATATTACCACAGTGTATTCCATTTAGCTTAATATAATTTAACTACAACGCATCGAATAAAATAATGAGTAATTATGCACTTATAATCGCTGGAGGTTCAGGAAACCGAATGGGGCAGGATATACCAAAGCAGTTTATGCATGTAGATAACTGTCCTATCATAATCCATACCCTTAAAGCGTTTCAATTACACCCAAACATAGATGCGATAGGTGTTGTATGTCTGCAAGGGTGGGAAACAGTTTTACAATCATATGCAAACCAGTTCTCAATAGATAAGCTTCGATGGATGTTTGAGGGTGGCGAAAATGGTCAAAGATCCATTTATAATGGACTTGTGGGGCTTAAAGACGCAGGGTGTGAGGATGACGATCTTGTATTGATTCATGATGCTGTAAGACCCCTTATATCGCAAGACATAATCTCTTCGAACATAGCCATATGTAAACGATATGGTTATGCTATAACCGGAATCAAATGTAAAGAAGCTATTTTAGAAAGTGAAGATGGTTTCAGTTCTAAGGTTTCAATTCCGAGAGATAAATTAATTAGAACACAAACACCTCAAACATTTAGGCTTAAAAACATTTTGGCTGCTCATAAGCTCGCAGCAGAAAATAATATTACAAATTCTGTGGCTTCATGCACCTTGATTGCTGAATTAGGATTATCAGAGATGCATATTGTGCCAGGGTCTGAGAAGAATATTAAAGTTACAACAATTGAAGATTTGGAAATCCTAAAAGCCTTGATGCACATCTCAAAGGAAAATTGGTTAAAATGAGGACAATTACTCGAATTAAAGAATTGAGTTTACTTCCTTTAAATTGGGAGAAACTTGATAGATCAAAAATACTGATTGTCGGCGCATCCGGATTGATAGGTAGTGCGTTTGCTCATACATTATTGACAAATCCAAATTTGAAATGCGAAATATATGTGATGGGTAGATCCTTTGATCGATTAAAGACGATTTTTGGAGAGTACATTGGGAATGAAAATTTCCATATTATAGAACATGATATTGTCAACCCATTATCATGTGCAGAGAATTTTGATTACATAGTGGATTGTGCAAGTAATGCTAATCCAGCGAACTTTAATCAAAAACCGGTAGAGACAATCCTAACAAATGTTCTAGGCGTTCAGAATCTACTTGACTATAGCAAAACGCATGGATTAAAAAGATTCCTTTTTGTTTCTTCAGGGGAAGTTTATGGAGAGACTGGTGGTGAAAATTGTAACGAAGAAGCAGATGGATATATAGATATTCTCAATCCAAGGGGATGTTATCCTTTATCTAAGAGATTATCTGAAAACTTGTGTATTAGTTATGTTGATGAGTATAATCTTGATGTAGTAATAGCACGTCCATGTCACATATTCGGACCGAACTTTCTTGATACTGATGATAGAGCCTATGCGCAATTTTTAAGAAAGGCCGCTCATGGAGAGGATATTGAGCTCAATAGTCCTGGTCTTCTGAAACGATCTTGGTGCTATATTATAGATTGTGTATCTGGATTGCTATATATTTTGTTAAATGGTGCTTCGTCAAATGCGTATAATATTTCGGATATTGCTATGACAATCAGAGATTTTGCTGAGGCTGTTGCAATAGGAGCGGGAGTAAAGGTGAAATTTAACATTCCAAAAGATTTGAATCCGCCAATAATATCGCAAGGAATATTAGATTCTACAAAATTAAGATCTTTAGGATGGAAACCATGCGGGGATATTATCTTAAATATAAAGGAATGTATAAGTGATATGACCTCTATTGATAAATAATGTAAGTTTATGATTAATTTATCTGAAGAAATCAGGAATGGTTATACAGTTTCAACCTTGTCAAAACGTGTGTGGCAAATACAACTTGATATGCTTGGTGTGCTTCTAAAAGTATGCAAAAAGTATAATTTGAAGATTTGGGCTGAAGGAGGAACTTTAATTGGTGCTATACGTCACAAAGGATTCATACCATGGGATGATGACATAGATATGATTATGTTACGTGATGACTATACAAGATTGGTAGAAGTCGCACCTATAGAGTTTAAATATCCATATTTCTTTCAAGCAGCAGAGACCGAGAAGAATTATATTCGAGGTCATGCCCAATTAAGAAAGTCTGATACGGCGGCG
>OFGN01000789.1_pt1 | contig 30088 bp, 32 predicted proteins | sample 1521821 | NCBI WGS metagenome assembly OFGN01 (sample SAMEA3504094, study PRJEB24116) | mouse gut metagenome | biome: mouse gut; feature: mouse-associated habitat; material: faeces | place: Denmark | collected 2011
GCCCGCGAAAAGGTATACGCTTACGTCTTTGCCGCCCTCTACTTCATATTCCATATAGCAAACGGGCATGGAAAGCAAAGTCAAATCGTTTGGCGGAAGTGGCGAAACAAAGCGTACTTTTATTTTTGCCGAACCGGCTTTAAATCCGTATTCGGTTGAAAAAGCCGTTACGTTTATAAAAGTCTGTTCGGCGTTTTTAACGCATCCGTACCATTTGGCGGCGTCGCCCATAAAGCAATATATTTTGCCGTCCGTTTTCACGAAGCCGTATAATTTTTTCTCTTCGCCGTACCAGGTTTGTATATTTCCGGCAGTGAGCCGTTCCGTTACGCTCCAAAACGAAAAATTCGGGTCCTTTAAAAATATAGGATAAGCGGGTAATTTTCTTTTAAGTTGCATATATTTATCCTTCTTTACTATTTATTTTGTTTCATTTTTTAAATGTAATGATACGGGCAAAACCATCCTTTGTATCTTACTGTCCGGTTTTTCAAAACGGTTTTTCATAACGTTAAAAGTAGCTTCGGCTAATTCAGAAAAGTTGATTTTTACACTGTCGATGTCCTCAAAACCAAACACATAACCGCTTAATCCGTCAAAACCTACAATGTGAATATCGGGGTAAATCTTACGTATCCCGCCCTTTCCTGAAATTTTGTCAAGCTTCGCCATAACTTCATAAGCGAGCATATCGTTATAAAAAAAGATTTTACGGAAACCGTCCTCTATATATTTATATAAAACGGATATATCTTCTTTATTGTAGTTAAATATACACACGTCCTTTTCCCCAGCAACTTCCTCCAATTCCGTTTTAAAGATAGAATAGCGGTGTGCGGAAAGAAAATAATCGATACCTACGTAAAGATATTTGTTTCCGTCATTAATGCTTTTCAAACGATGTGCCGCAAGGATACAACCCTTAAAATTATCTACCGTTACATTATCTACAACGTCCTCTGTTATACTGCTACCGACAAACAATATGCCGATATTATTCAATTTGGCGAATTCGTACACCTCTTTCTTTAACGGCATATGCGTAATAAGTAAATCGGCACGTTGCAAAACACATTGCTTTATAGTATCCTTATTAAGCTCGGAGGCATACAAAAGCATAAAATCGTACTCGCTTTTTTTGCACAACAACTTGATAAATTCGTTAATAAACGTGTTGAAATACAAATTAGTCAACGAATCTATCAAAATTGCAATCAGCGGTTTTTCGTCTTTGTGCATTTTCTGTGCGACGTGATTGGGCATATAACCGAGTTCTATGGCTTTTTTTCTGACTTTCGCCTTAGTTTCGTCCGAAACGTCATCCATATCGCGCAATGCGTGCGAAACGGTATTTATGGAAATATTCAATTCGGAAGCGATTTGTTTAAGACTTACGTTTTTAAGGCTCATATATTTATTCTCATTTTATAACGTCACCCGTTATCGGGTCGAATACGAACAAATCGTCGGCTGAAAAGCTAACGGCAATTTTGTCGTTTTGCCCGAGCTTATCTTTCGCATCGATTTTACCTATCATATTTTTACCGCAGAATTCGAAATAAACGTTGTACTCACCGCCTAAAAGCTCTGTAAGCTCCGGCTGCACGATATATGCACCCTTATAGGTTTTACCCTCTTCCGCTTTCTCAATCTTTATTCTTTCGGGACGGATTCCTACGAATACTTTTCTGTTGTTCTCTTTATAGGCTTTCAGCGCTGCAAATTTTTCCGCCGCAACCGCACGTTCTTTAAGCCAAGGGTCTTCCTCGGCTTTCTTGGCGGCAAGTTTTTTGAAAAACTCTATAATGCGTACAACAAAGTTTTTCTTTTTTGCGGAACTGTTCTTCAAGCTTTTGCCCTCGCCTGTTACGGAGAGCAGTTTGAGAATTTTTTCTCTCGCGCCGCCATCGAAATTTTCGTTAATCGATGAAAACTCCGCGCACTTACTTTCATAAAATTTATCGAATTTCTCTTCAAATCCCTTCTCGACAGGCAAACGGAAATCACCGTATACGAGCATCTTTTCGTTTCTGTCGAATTCCATTTCGAACATATTCATAGTAGGCGAGCCGATAAACCTTGCAACGAAGATATTTGCGGAGAATACGCAACGCCTCTTCGCCGTCCTCCTCTGCGTCCTCCAACGCCATAGAAATAGCGCTTTTTTCGGCTCCGCGCTTTATCAGGTCAACCTCCAAGGCGCGCTTGCCCTTGCCCTTTACGCTGTTGACGTAGGCGCGGCAATATGCCTCGTCATCGATTAATTTGTAATATTCCAACCGCTCGATAACATAGTCGCAAACCGCGTCCGTATAGCCCTTTTTTGCAAGAAAATCGCGTATCTGCTTTTTGGTTTTCATTGCCGCGGAAAGATGCGTCATAGCCTTATCCAGCGCCTGCGATTTTTCGGTTGCAAGCTGAATTTCGTCAAGGCGGCTTTTGTCTATCTGCATACCCGCTTTAAGGTGATATTTAATTGCTACCTCTAATTTTATTCCGCAATAAAACCGCCCGTCAACATACACGTTGCAACGGGTTTTGTCCTTTATCTGCGGTTCGATTGAGGTTATTTCTGCCATTTTCAAATTCTGAACGGGAAAAAATATTCCCTGATTTTTTTAATTTGCACCCTGCCGTTTAAGCGGTTAATAAGCTTGGAATTAAACTCTTGCTCTGCGCTCTTTTTTACTGCAACTGTGAAATGTACCTCGTTGAGGTATTCCGTATTTATTACGTCTGCGTTGCTGTCGGCAAAAAAGCGCATTGCGGTATCCACAGAGGAATAGTCTACCGTATAGCGGCTTTCCGCGCACGTTTCATACAATACCCGTTGAGCCGCAGCTAAATTTTCCGCAACGGCGCCCGAATATGCGCGCACAAGTCCGCCCGCACCCAGCTTTATGCCGCCGAAATAGCGTGTTACGACCACTGCCACCTCAAATAGGCTATTGCTTTTTATAACCTCAAGCATAGGCATACCCGCCGTACCCTGAGGCTCGTTATCGTCCGAAAAGCGCAGAAAATTGCCCGTCTTGTCGCAGATATATGCATAACAGTTATGGGTTGCGTCCGAAAATTCCGCGGAAATTTCCGCAATAAAGCGCTTTGCCGCCTCCTCGTCCTCAACGTGGCGCGAGGTGGTAATAAAGCGGGATTTTTCTATTGTTTTTTGCGTGCGGCAATCGCCGAGCACCGATAAATATTTTTCGGGCATTCTGTTAAATAAGATTTATTTTAATGTGAATTTTTTTGCCCTTATGGATAATATCCCCGCTTTTTACAGGCGTGTTTATGTCGGTAACCTTGCTGTCGTTTACAGAAACGCCGCCCTGCTGAATAAGTCTGCGGGCTTCGCCGTTGCTTGCGCAGATACCCGCCGCAACAAGCACGGGGATTATTGTTGCGGGCTCTGCCTTGACTGCTTTTTCGGGCAAGTCGCCGCCGCCGCCGAACGCCGCTTTTGCCTGAGCCTGCGCCTTTAAGGCTTTTTCCTCGCCGTGGACAAGCTTAGTAAGCTCGAAGGCTAAAATTTCCTTCTTTTCGTTTATGCGGTCCGCCTGCCATGCCTCCATTTTTCTTATGTCCTCAACGGAAATAAAGGTGAGCATTTTTATGCATTTCATAACGTCGGCGTCGTCCACGTTGCGCCAATACTGATAAAAATCGTAAACGGGGGTTTTGTTTTCGTCAAGCCACACCGCGCCCTTTGCGGTTTTGCCCATTTTTTTGCCCTCGCTGTTCAAAAGCAGGGTTATCGTCATTGCGTAAGCGTCCTTGCCCGTCTTTTTGCGTATGAGCTCCGTTCCCGCAAGCATATTGCTCCACTGGTCGTCGCCGCCGAACTGCATATTGCAGCCGTACTTTTCGTTAAGATGATAAAAATCGTACGCCTGCATAATCATGTAGTTGAATTCGAGGAAGGAAAGCCCCTTTTCCATGCGCTGCTTGTAGCATTCGGCGCGGAGCATATTGTTGACGGTGAAGCACGCGCCGACCTCGCGCAAAAGACCGATATAGTTTAAATCGAGCAGCCAATCCGCATTGTTTGCGATTATTGCCTTGCCCTCGCCGAATTCGATAAAACGCTCCATCTGCTTTTTGAAGCAATCGCAGTTATGGCGAATATCCTCGGGCGTGAGCATAGAACGCAAATCCGTTCTGCCCGTGGGGTCGCCGATATAGCCCGTGCCGCCGCCTAAAAGCACAACGGGCTTGTTGCCCGCCATTTGCAGTCTTTTCATAAGGCAAAGCGCCATAAAATGCCCGACGTGCAGACTGTCCGCAGTGGGGTCGAAGCCTATATAAAATCTGGCGCCGCCGCCGTTTATAAGCTGTTTAATCTCTTTTTCGTCCGTGACCTGAGCGATTAGCCCGCGCTCCTGCAATTCTTCAAAAATATTCATACAAGCTCCTTATTGTCTTACAGTAGGATTTTAACACTTAATGTGCGATTTTGCAATAAAAAAAGCGGTTTACCTTATGGATAAACCGCATATTGTTGGACTAATCGGTAAAAAAGTCGTCCTTGTTAAGGTGTTCCCGTGCTTTTTCTATCGCGCGCTTTTCTATCCGCGATATGTAAGAGCGGGAAATGCCGAGCGTATGCGCGACCTCGCGCTGGGGAAGGGCGACGCCGTCCTCTAACCCGTAGCGCATAGAAATTATCGTAAACTCCCGCTCGTTGAGGATTTTTTTGAGCAGTGCGACGAATTTTTCGCGCTGAATGCTCTTTTCCACCTGAGCGAAAACGTTGTCCTCCTTTTCGTACAGAAGGTCTATAAGCGTAAGCTCGTTGCCGTCCTTGTCGGTGCCGACGGGGTCGGTTATCGACACGACGTTTTTATGCTTTTTACCGGAGCGCAAAAGCATTAAAATTTCGTTTTCTATACAACGCGCGGTATAGGTTGCAAGCTGGGTGCCCTTGCCGTCGCGGTAGGTGTTAATCGCCTTTATAAGCCCTATCGAGCCGACGGAAATAAGGTCGTCCGTTTCCGCCGCGCCCGCGTATTTTTTGACTATGTGCGCTACAAGGCGCATATTGTGCTTTATTAAAATTTCCTTTGCCGTTTTATCGCCGTTGCGGGCAAGCGCGAGGTATTTTTTCTCTTCCTCGGCGGAAAGCGGCTTAGGGAAGGTGCCTTTGCTTTGCACCATGCCCGTGAAGAAGAAAATTTTACTGAACAGCAGACTTAAAAAATCAAAAAACATATGCTATACCCTCTTTGCGCGGTTAACTCCGCGGGTTAATAGCATATGTTTTATACAGGTTGTACTATTCGACAAAATTTTTGAATTAAGCGGGATTTTGTTTGTTGACGTTATTCCAGCTCGAAGGCGCCCGTGTACAGCTGATAATACTTGCCGCGTTGCTCTATAAGCTGCTCGTGACTGCCGCGCTCGATAATTTCGCCGTGTTCAAGCACCATAATCGCGTGACTGTTGCGGACTGTGGAAAGCCTGTGCGCTATTACAAACACCGTTCTTCCCTCCATCAGCTTATCCATGCCCTGCTCTATAAGCTTTTCCGTGCGGGTATCGATTGAGGAGGTTGCCTCGTCAAGAATAAGCACGGGGCACTCCGATACCATTGCGCGGGCTATTGCCAGCAGCTGACGCTGTCCCTGAGAAAGGTTTGCGCCATCGCTTTTAAGCATGGTATTGTAGCCGTCGGGCAAATGACTGATAAAGAAATGTGCATTAGCAAGCTTAGCCGCTTTTATGCAGTCCTCGTCGGAGGCGTTAAGTCTGCCGTAGCGGATATTTTCCATAACAGTGCTCGTAAACAAGTGAGTATCCTGCAAAACCACGCCGAGAGATTTGCGGAGGTCGTCCTTTTTTATTGACCTTATGTCCAGCCCGTCGTAGGTGATTGTGCCCGACTGAATATCGTAAAAGCGGTTTATAAGGTTGGTTATAGTCGTTTTGCCAGCACCCGTAGAGCCGACAAAGGCTATTTTTTGGGCGGGCTTTGCATATAGACTTATATTTTTGAGAATTACCTTTTCGTCCGTATATCCGAAAACAACGTCGTTGAAGCGAATATCGCCTTTAAGCGGAATATACTCAAACGAGCCGTCTGCATTCGGTTTTTTCCACGCCCATTTTCCCGCTTCGTGCTCGCCGTAGGTTAAAACGGTGTCGCCGCCCTTATCCTCGGGCAGGGTGTCCACCATTTCGAAAATGCGTTCCGCGCCCGCAAGCGCCATTACTATTGCGTTGAACTGCTGCGAAACCTGCATGACGGGCATATTAAACTGCCTTGAAAACATTAAAAACGAAACGAGCATACCCGCAACTAATGCAACTCTGTTGACCTTGTCGGCGTTAAGCACGGAGCAATAAATCGAAAGCAGACCCGCCTCGCTGCCAAGCGCCATAATAATTATGCCGACTATTGCGACAAGGACGTACTGCAAATAGCCGAGGTTGTTGTTGATGGGCCCCAGAACAAACGCGTAGGAATTGGCTTTTTTACCCGCCTCGTACAGCTCGTCGTTGACGACCTTAAACTGCTCGCGCGCCTTTTGCTCGTGACAGAATACCTTTATGACCTTTTGTCCCTCTGTCATTTCCTCCACAAAGCCGTTGAGGTTGCCGAGGGATTTTTGCTGAATGAGGAAATTTTTTGCCGAGCGGCTGCCTATGTATTTTGTTGCGAAAATTATTGCGGCAAGCACGGCAAGCACCACAATAAGCAGCGTTACGCTGTACATTATCATAAACACAAGCACAGCAACGAGAGTAATTGCAGAGGAAATCATCTGCGGTATGGTTTGCGTGAGAAGCTGGCGCATTGTGTCCACGTCGTTTGTGTAAAGACTCATTAAATCGCCGTGGGTGTGCGTATCGAAATAGCGCAAAGGCAGATATTGCATTTTTGCAAACATTTCGTCGCGCATTTTTTTAAGCGTGCCCTGCGCGATATACATCATTATAATGTTATACGAAAAGGACGACGCCGAGCCTGCAAGATATATGCACGCCATTGCTATTACGTTGGGATATATAACCTCCCACAAATTTGGCGACGCCTCGCCGTTGCTTATAAGGATAAGCTCGTCAACTATTACGGAAATGCGCGACGCCGCAATTACGTTTGCAACCGAGGCGATAATCACAAAGAACACGACAAAGCAGGTTGCAAGCTTGTTCCTTGAAAAGGAATACGCAAGCAGGCGCTTTAAGGTTTTAAGCGGAGCCTTTGCGCGCGCTGATTTTGAAGCCTTATGCATTCTCTTCACCTCCCTTCATTTGGGACTGATATACCTCGCGATAAATTTCGTTATCGCGTAAAAGCTGTTCGTGCGTGCCTATGCCCGCAATTTTGCCCTCGTCCATAACGATAATTCTGTCCGCGTCCTGAACCGAGGCAACGCGCTGGGCGATTATTATTTTTGTTGTCTGCGGCGCGTATTTGGCAAGCGAGGCGCGTATTTGCGCGTCCGTATGGGTGTCGACCGCCGACGTGGAATCGTCGAAAATGATTACCGCGGGCTTTTTTAACAGCGCGCGGGCAATGCAAAGCCTTTGCTTTTGTCCGCCCGAAACGTTTACGCCGCCCTGACCCAAATCGTAGCCATAGCCGTTGGGGAGCGCGTCTATAAACTCCTCCGCGCACGCCTGACGCGCGGCAAACCTAAGCTCTTCGTCGGTGGCGTTCTCGTCGCCCCAGCGCAGATTTTCCGCAACCGTGCCGGAAAACAGCACGTTTTTCTGCAAAACCATTGCAACCTTGTTACGAAGAGTATCCATATCGTAATTTTTTACGTCCTCTCCGCCGACCTTTACCGTGCCGCTTGTTGCGTCGTACAGTCTTGGAATAAGCGACACAAGCGAGGTTTTGCCCGAGCCCGTCGCGCCGATAATGCCTATTGTTTCGCCTTCGGCTATATGTAAATTAATATCCGTAAGCACGGTCTTATCCGACTTCTGCGAATATGCAAAAGCCACGTTTTCGAAATCGATACTGCCGTTTTTCACCTCTGTTAAGGGCTGTTCGGGGCGCGAGAGTGTGGGTTTTTCGTTTAAAACCTCGCAAATTCTGTCCATAGAGCCCTTTGACAGCGAAATGAAGTTGAGGCACATTGCGACCATTATAATACCGGAAAGTATCTGCGCGGAATACTGGATTAGCGTTTGAATATCCGTTGCCTTTACGTTGCCGTAAATTTTTTCGCCGATAATCATATTGGAGCCGACCGTTAAAATAAGAATATTGACAATAAACAGAACGAGGGTTGCGCAAGGCATTAATACGGTGAGAATGCGCTCTGCCTTGACCGAATATTTGTAAACCTCGCCCGTGGCGTTTTTCATTTTTGCGATTTCCTTATCCTCGCGCACATAGGACTTGACCACGCGAATAGCCGTCAAATCCTCCTGCACGACGGAATTGAGGTCGTCGTACTTGCGGAACATTGTTCTGAAATAAGGCACAACCTTAAACATGCAGATTGAAACGACTATACCGAGAATTACTGCGGCGCACGCAAAAATAAGAGCCATTTTCGGTTCTATGACAGAGGTCATAATTATCGAGGCAATGAACAGCACGGGTGCGCGGACAAGCATTCTTATAGACATCTGATAGGCGTTCTGCACGTTTGTTACGTCCGTGGTTATTCTTGTTATCAGGCTTGACGCAGAATAATTGTCTATATTTGCAAAAGAATACGTCTGAAGCTTGTCGTACATATCCTCACGCAGGTTGTGTGCAAAGCCGCAGCTTGCCTTTGCAGCGAGTTTTCCGCCCAAAACCCCGCAAATAAGCGCAAAAACCGCGCACAAAATCATTATGGACGCGTTTATCGCAAGCGCGCCGACGTTAATCTGCGAAATTTTGCCCCTTGCAAGCGCTTCGAGCTGACCGACAATAGACGTCATTAAAAACGGTATTATTATTTCCATAACCGCCTCGCCAACCATTACCAACGGGCATAGTATGGAAGAAAGCTTATATTCTCTTACGCTTTTTAAAAGTGTTTTTATCATTTATTGCAATTACTCCTCCTGTCCTTACCGAATATTAATTTTAAGCATAAGCGTTCAGTTCGATATACTGTCTATTATTTTTCGAAGAAGCTTTTCAAGCTCCTCCTGCTCCTGCGGGGAAAGGGCGTTCTGGATAGCGCTGTCGCAGCTGTCCATAAAAAGCTTTTCCTTTATGCAGATATAGCTGCCCTTTTCGGTCAGCTCGAGGTGTTTCGAGCGCGCGTCGCCATCGGATACCGTTCTTTTAAGAAAGCCGTCCCTTTCGAGGTTGGAAATAAGAGTGGAAACGGAGGACGGTCTTAAATTTATCTGACGCTCTACGTCCTTCTGGCACACCCTATGCCCCGACCTTGTATTGCAATGGATAAAAATAAGCGCCTGCATTTGCACGGGCGTTACCCCGTACTCCGCAAAAAGCTGATTGTTTTCGCGGCGCATCTGGCGGTGAAGGTAGCAAAGCTTGCCGAAAAGTCTTTTATTATCCGGCTTATTGTCCGTTTTGCAGTCTGTTTTGCAGTCTGTTTTACTGTCGGCAACTGCATTTGGCTTGTCGTTTTGCACTTTTTTCCTCTGATATACACAAAAAAATTATTTCGACTTCTAATAGTTTGATGTCGAAATAATTTTAAGACGAATATATTTTTTTGTCAAGAAATGCAAATTTTTTTTGAGGTTTGTTTGCAATTGTTAGCTTTGCACAGGCTTGTGATACAATTTATCTTTGCAGCTCCAACGCTTTTTTTGGACAGAAGTCGGAGCATTTGCCGCACGCAATGCATTTATCGTAATTAATGACGGGCGCGGAAAAGCCGCTTTGTGACAGCGCGCCGACGGGGCACACCTTTACGGCGGGGCAGCTGTGGCTTTGGGGGCAGTTTTCTGTTTTGATAACAAGCATTCTACTCATAAAAATCTCCTTTTTAAGGCTTGATTAAATAAAAAACCTAAATCAACTAAGATTTAGGCTTTTGGTGACCCTAATGTTGATTATCCGAACACTATTACAATCGTAAAAAATAGTGTTGCCTTTGTGTGTAATTTTATTAATTGAGTTCTAATCGCAATTATATATTTGCAAATCTAATTAAATTGTGGTATAATAATATTTAAGTTTAATGATTCGCATCTTGAGGAGAAAGAAAAATTGAATTTTGGTGAATATAATGATCTTTACGAGTTTATCAAATCTCGTCTTATGTTTTTAGGAATTAATTCAGATGATGGGCATGCCGAGGATCATATATATAGGGTATTTAAGAATGCTATGTATATTCAACAGTTTGAGGGTGGAAACAAAGATGTCTTGGCTGTATCTTCTATTTTGCATGATTTACACCGATGGGTAAGAAATAAAGCTAATGAATTTATTTCGCCAAAGGAAAGTGTAAGTTATGTTAAAAAAATTATTTCTCCTTTAAAACTTGGATTTCAAGAAGAGTTTTTAATATGTGAAGCTGTAGAAAATCATGAATACCGTGTGTATGAGTCAATTAAGAACGAATTTAGTATAGAAACTAGAATTTTACAAGATGCAGATAATTTGGACGCAATAGGCTCAATTGGTATTATTCGAACTTTTAAATATGGTTTTGTACATGGAGTACCAGATTATATTTCAAATATTCCTCTAACTCAAAATGCAATTTATTATGATAATATTGATCCTAGTACTATACATCATATATATAATAAACTGATGCGTATCGATAAAAATTTAAATACAATTACCGCAAAGAAATTATCAATAGACAGAATGAAAATTGTTTCTTTGTTCTTTGATGAGTTTATAAGGGAGTGGAATTTTTATGAAGAATAAACGTAGTTTCTTTAGTGGTCGTAAGAAATGTAAAAATGGTTGCATATACTGTTTTTCAAACTTTGCTTCTAATAAATTTCATGAAGAAATGAATGAATTAGCATTCCAACAATTAAATAAATTTATTTATCCAATTTGTGATTCCGAAATATCGTATCAAAGTGAGAATTATCTTGACTCACTGTTAGAGATGTTGGGAAAGCAGAAAGGTTATAAAGTTATTAGTATTTCGACAAAATGTAACTGGAGTGACGAAAAACTTTTAAAGTTACAAACCTTTAATAAAATCCATGCAGGAGAAAAAATAATAAAATTAAGTATATCTTTCTCTCGAAAGAATGAATTAGATAAATTTGAGCCTAATGCTATTTCATACAGTGACAGGATAAGTTTATTAAAAAAATTAAAAAATTACTCTATACCTACCGTAGTGTTAATTAAACCTATTCTTCCATTTGTTGCGTATGAAGAATACAAATCTCTGATTGATGATTGTATAAATATTTGTAAAGATTTTGTTTTAGGTCCTCTATATGTTGACAAACAATCAAAGTTTTATAATAAGTTTATTTATCAAAAGTATCAAGTAGAAGAAAAATATTGTGAATGGCTTAAAAGTATTGCATTATGCGTAAAGAGTCCAAATTATGAAAAAATAAAATCATATATAATAAACTCAGGTGGTACTTGTTACGATTCTGATGCAGAATTTCTAGAAACATTATAAAGGTTACAAATATAGTTATGAGAAAAGCTAAAAAAATATTTTGGCGATCTTTTAAAAAGAATTTAGTTAGAAATATAGTATTAGGTATAATATCCATCGGTGGTATTATCTCCATACTTATTGACTTTTTTAAAGACTACATGCCTAAAGAACTGAGCATCATTATTACATTTTTGACTGCTTTTATATCATTTATTACTGTAATAGCACCAATGTTTGATTATTATACCGAAAAAGTTGCTGTTAAAGGCGAAAATGCTATAATTAAAACAATTTTTGAGTACTTCGGTATAAAAGAAGCTAATGATTTAGATAGAGATTATTTGCCGTCTCCTGAAAGCTTGCCATATGATCTTTTGGATATGGTAGCAAGTTGTATTCATAAAGGCCCAACAAGATTCATTGACAGAAGTAACATTATATCAACTAAATATTATATTTATACTTTATCTCTTGTACATTTAGAAGATAAACTTGCGATTATGGCAAATTATATGTGCGTTCTATTAAATAATATTATGAGTGAATTTGAAAGAAACAAGATAAGTTCTGTTCATGAGGGTTTCTTTCTTATTGTACCTTATGGCCGTAATGTTCTTTTAGGCGAAGCTCTTGCTAATATTTTACATATCCCTATATTAATTTCTCAAACAAGTAAAGTTGAATTAGATAGTGGAGGTCAACATAGGCTGACTGATAATCCGTATGAATTCTTGTATCAACAATATATTGGAACTGATTCTCTAGAAAAATATATTAAAGATCAACAGTTGCTCTGTATTAACAATACTGATATTTCCACAATTAGGATAACAGGGATTATCATTGATTGTAATACAACCAGAGGGTCGCAATTGCAATCTGTTGCGTCCACCTTTAATCAAACCATATTGCCAAACAGTAAAGCAATTCTAGATAAAATGAGAATTCAGTCTGATAGAGAGCTTGAATTAACTTTTAATAATATATCAGAATGCGCGACTCTGTTTTTAGCTTCAGCAGAAAACGCAAAGCAGTATTGTTCTAACCTATTTAAAACAAATAATTTACATTTAAGATATTTCTTTGAGTTAACTGAAAATGCGAAAGAAGATATTTATCAAAACAGGCAAAAGATTGCTCGATTTCTTATTCACGAGCTTGCTAATGATAATATTATTGAGCGATGTGCTAAGTGTTGTGGCTTTGAATATAAAAATAAGACAAATATTTATCAATGTATCAAAAAAATTAATTAATAAGGAGATATAAACTAATGAACAAAGAATGGGAAAAGGTGCGTGAATTTCAAGAAAAATTCAATCATCCTGTAAGCAATAGTCCAAAATTTATGGATAGCGAACGTGCTTTAAAACGTTATCATTGGATGTTGGAAGAAATAAATGAATTTATTGAGGCTGATGAAATTGTAGAGCAAGCTGACGCAATGATTGATGTTATGTACTTTGCTTTAGGAACGCTAGTTGAAATGGGAATAAAACCTGATGAATTATTCGATATTGTGCATAATGCTAATATGTCCAAACTTTGGCCGGATGGTAAACCTCATTATAATGCAGAAGGTAAAACTATTAAGCCTTCAACTTGGGTAGATCCTCATCCGCTGTTGGAAAAATGCATAAACAATATGAAAGAAGCTGGTGATATAAATGATTGAAGTTCAGGCAGAAAATTATCTCTGTTTCGCGGCACTTATTGAAATGATACTCAAAAATCAAAAATCTGATGTTTTAAATATAAGTCAATTTTCCATTGCTAATGAACTAGGTGTTACTGTTCCTAAAGGCTATAAAAGATTAGTAGCAAACCAAAATTATTCTGATAGTGAATATGAATATGGAATAAAAATCGATGACGAAAAGTTAAAATATATGCTTTCTTCTTATGGCGTTAAAGAAGTAAAAAATTTACCAATTAACTATATGGACGAATTTAGCTTTTTTGAAACAATAAAAAAATTATTAAACGATAATTATTGGGTTATTTGTGGTTTTAGCTACGGTATGTTGTATGATGATCCTGAACTCTATGATTGTGGACATGTTAACCTAATATTGAATACTATAGGTGATTCTAAAGTTGTGGTTTATGATCCCGGTCCAAAAAATCCTGGTCAAAAAATTATTGAAGAAGATAATTTATATGTTGCAATGAGAAAACATGCAGGAGCCTTAACATTAATAAAATTCAAATAGGTGAGTTAAAAAAGCCGATAGAGCATAACACTCTATCGGCTTTTGCCATTCTACACATATTCTATTCGGCAATCCCCACTTGGGGTAAAATCTAAATTTATTTAGGTTTATGATATTCGGCGCAACCTTTCTAGATCTTTCTTCGATTAACTAAAATTTATATACCGCACGCTCTGGCGGTTTTCCTGTTCCGTCTCTTTCAACGGCTATCCCTATACGATTTAACGGGATTCTTTTTCTTTATTCAATTTTTTATTCAGTTGTCTTTGTTGCCTTTCGGCTTGCCACGCCGCAAACTCTTTTTGACCTTCTTCGGTTTCAAAGTAGGCTTGGATAGCGGGCAGTAACGCTCTTGCAAGGGAATCGATTTCAAAGTCGGGTATCCCTGTGGTGTTCTTTTTCCTTCTTGACATTAACTGTTGGCGTTTTCCTCCTTATAAGCGGTTATTAAGTTTACATTTGGTGGTCGCTGTATCGTCCGTGAATACGGGCAAGATTGCGTTGCCGTTCTCTTTCGTATCTGTCTGCTTTTTCATACTGCACATCCTGTAACAGTTGGTCGTAGCCTTCGGGCAGTATCGCCTTGATTTCCGCAACTTCTCGGACGGTCTTTTCATATTCGTCCGCTCGGCGTTTCTCTTTTGTGTACTCTCTGAATAGGTATGTACGGTCTTTGTTTGCTCTTTTAACTTCTTCTTCGAGTACGGCGTTCCTTGCTCTTAAAGCCGTGATTTCGTCCGCAGCTTGTTTCTTCTTTTTAGGTATCGGCTTACCCGTCGCTTGCGTTACCGCTTCAACCGTTTGGGTTAGTCCGTCAAGCTCGGCTTGCTTTTGCTCGGTCTGTCTGTCAATCTCATCACGCTTTTGTTCCGCAGATTGTACGATAACTTTCGCCTTATGCTCGGCGGCTGTAATATGCGTTGCCTGACTGTTTTCTTTGCCACGTTGTAAACCGTATTTTTTGCCGACTTGTTCCCAAAGTTCGGTTTGCAGTTCCGCAAGTTTTTGTCTGTCGAAAAGACTTTTACTGCTCAACCGTCCGTTATTTATAGGCACGAAGTTCAAGTGCAAATGCGGTGTTGTTTCGTCCACGTGGACTACCGCAGATAGCATATTTTCATATCCGTACTTTTCCGCAAAGAAGCGGGTGCAATCTTCAAAGAAAGCGTACTGTTTCATTGTTCCCATACCCTTGAAAAACTCCCCGTCCGAGCCTATAACAAACGAGTTCATAAGTATGGCGTCCGAACGGATTTTTCTTTTCAGAGTGAGAGTGGCAAGCCGTTTGTTTATCATATCTATGTACTTGCCCTGTGGGTATATTAAGTGATAATTGCCGCTTGTTCTCTTGCTGTCTATTTGTGGATTAGAGCCTTGATAGTTTTCATCTCTTTCGTTCTCTTTTTCAACGGGCGTAACGTCTTGCCGTTTATACTTTTCCATATGGCATACTAAATAACTTATACTTAAAATCCTCCTTAAAATCTTTGTTTTGCCGTGTGGTCGAAAGCCTCGCAGAGCGAACGGGACTTATGCAGCAAAGCGGAATAAGTGTAGTGAGCTACACTTATGCTCAACGATAAGTTGTTTCCTCCGCAGTTGCTTTCTGTTTGCTTGCCGTATTATGGCGGTCTTAATATCATTGTGTTTACCTCCGTATTTTATTTATCTCGTCCACGCAAAATGTGGTAGATACCGAAAAAATTGTACACTTATAAAAGCCTATCACGGCTCACAAATTTTGCGTACACTTAAAAAACCTACGCTATAATCGTAAGCTAAGGCAAGGCGGCTTTACCTCCCAAAACCATATACATCACTACTTGTTACATATAGTGGTACAGTATGAATTATATCATAAACTACATATTGTCGCAATGCGTTCACTTCCCATAAACGGGCAGTGAACTGTCTTTTTATAGGAAGTTTTGTCGAAACTGAAATTGGAGTGTCTATTATTACTGTTACTATCAACCGCTTGTTTTTTAGTGTCAAGTATGCTATAATGATTGTACGATAGACAGTAATTTAACGGAGAAAAAAACAATGGATAAAACACAAATTTTGCAATTTATATCGGAACAAAAAACGGCTTTTATTGCCTCTGTCAACGAGCAAGGTTTTCCCGTAATAAGGGCAATGCTTGCCCCTCGCAAAATAGACGGTAACGAAATCTATTTCAGTACAAATACTTCGTCTAATAAAATCAAACAATATTTAGCAAACAATAAAGCGTGCGTCTATTTTTACAAACGCGGAAGATTCAAGTATCAGGGCGTATCGATTACGGGCGAAATGCAGGTTTGTACCGATCAAGCAACCAAAGACGCAATTTGGCGTTTCGGCGACAAGCTGTTTTACAAACAAGGCGTAACCGACCCCGATTATTGCGTATTGAAATTTGTAGGCAAAAAAGCCGAGTATTATTGCGATTTTAAGATTGAAACGATAGAACTGTAAATTTCAATTTAGCGTTCTAAACAATATGTAGTCATAGGCTCTTGGACAAATTGTTCAAGAGCCTTTTTTGTATGAAAGCAATCGACTCAAAATTAAAATTTTTAATATGCAATTAAAGTGTTGACTTATATTCGATAATCGTTTATAATGATATGCAAGGAGTTTTATATGCAAGATAATATTATAGGTAAAAGGTTAAAGCAATTAAGAGAGAGCGTAAAGCAATCGCAGGTCAAAATAGCATCTTTACTCGGTACTACTCAATCGGCAATCAACCGTTACGAGAACGGTCATTCCGATGTCCCTAACGCTACGCTTCTTTGGTTTGCGAACTATTACGACGTTTCGCTTGATTATATCTTCGGACGGTGCGACGAGCCGCAAGGCAAGCTATATGACTATCAGCCGAAAGCATTTGAGAACGACGAGCGTATGCAGGAATTTATAGAGATGTGTTTCGATCCGTCCTCTGCCGCTAACGCTAAACTTAAAGAAGCCGTACTTAAACTATTAAAGGAACAAAAACAATGAGAGCAGTCATTTATGCAAGGTACAGTTCAGACAATCAAACGGAAGCGTCTATCGAAGGTCAGCTTCGTGAGTGTATGGAATTTGCCGAACACGCTGGAATCGATGTTATCAAGTCTTACATAGACCGTGCGCTTTCCGCTAAATCGGACAACCGCCCCGAATTTCAACAAATGATTAAGGACAGCTATAAACACGCTTTCGACTGTATTATCGTTTGGAAGTTAGACCGCTTTTCCCGTAACCGTTACGACAGCGCACACTACAAAGCACTACTCCGCAAAAACGGCGTAAAGGTTGTGTCCGCAAAAGAAAGTATATCCGAAGGTTCGGAAGGCATTATCTTGGAATCGGTCTTGGAGGGCTATGCAGAGTACTACTCCGTCGAGCTTGCCGAAAAGGTTACGCGCGGAATGATGGACAATGCGTTAAAGGCTATGTCGAACGGCGGCATTACTCCGCTCGGCTATTATCTTGATGACGAACAGCATTTGCAGATAGACGAAAGCAAAGCCCCGTTTGTGCGTGAAATATTCCAAAGATTTGCCGACGGCGAAATGATTAAAACAATCATAGCCGATATGAACGCTCGCGGCGTGGGTATGACCGTGCGTATGAAAAAGAAGCCCGGCAAGAAGCCATACACTAAACCACTCGGCTATAACAACGTGCGCCGTATGCTCTCCAACCGCAAATACATAGGCGAATACCGTTTCAAGGATATAGTTCTTGAAGGCGCTATTCCTGCAATTATAGACAAAGGCTTGTTCGAGAAAGTACAAAAGCGCATAGAAGTAAATACCCGTGCGCCCGCTATTCATAAAGCGGAAGATGAGTATCTTTTGACTACTCATTTATTCTGCGGTAAGTGCAAAGCAATGATGATTGGCGATAGTGGCACGGGCAAGAAAGGCACGGTTTATCATTACTACAAATGCGCTAACGCAAAGAAAACGCACACCTGCGACAAGAAAGCCGTTAATAAAGACTTAATCGAAAACGCCGTTATTAAGGCAGTTGTGGCGAAGATTATGGACGACGATTTAATGGAACAGTTGTCGTACAAACTCTATGATTTGCAAATGCAAAGCAGTACGATTTTACCTGCACTCCAACAACAATTAGCCGACGTGGAAAGCGGTATCGACAATATGCTCAATGCAATACAGCAAGGTATTGTTCTTGACAGTACGAAAAAACGGCTTTCCGATTTGGAAAACCGCAAGAAAGAATTAGAGATTGAAATAGCGCAAGAGCAAATCAAAAGACCTGTCCTTACGAGAGAACAGATACACTTCGGCTTGACGAAATTCAGAAAGTTAGATTTATCCACGCAGAAAGGAAAACAAACCTTAATTGACGGATTTGTAAACGCAATCTATCTTTTTGACGATTACGCTATTATCACTTGCAACTACAAAGACGGCGAAGAAAAGATTACGTTTGAAGATATAGAGAATTCCGAACTTGGCGAATTCATAAACGAGCAAAAAAATAAACCCGAACAGGGGTGTTCGGATTTATTCGCTTTTGGTGACCCTGCCGGGAATCGAACCCGGGATTGAGCCTTGAGAGGGCTCCGTCTTAACCGCTTGACCACAAGGCCGTATCTAATTGCTTAGTGATTATATCATATTGCCGTAGCCGTTGCAAGCAAATTGCAATAATCTTTTATTAAATTTTTAAATAAAATTTATAGCGGTTAATCAAATTTTAACATAATCTTGATTAAAATGCAAAAGTGTGATATAATTAGCCGAGTTTATATGAATGTGTTTGCAAAGATTTTAGACGCGCTCTTCCCCGAAAATTTTACCTGTGAGTTATGCGGAAAAGAAATTTTCGACGGCGGCAAATTTTGTAAAAAATGCGCGGAGAGGGTAACCTTTAACAACGGTAAAACCTGTCCTGTCTGCGGGCGAAAAACTTTAACCTACGCCCTCTGTTTGGAGTGCAAAGCCTCCGCGCCGCAATACGCCCGCGCGGTGTCTGCGCTTGTATATGCAGACGGAGCCGCCGCTCTTGTAAACAAATTTAAAAACGGCGGCGCGTATCTTAAAAATTATTTTGCCCGATTGCTTTGCGAAAAGTGCCGACAATTTGAGGACGCCGATTGCGTCTGTTTTGTGCCTATGACAAAAAAGGCGGAAAGAAAGCGCGGATATAATCAGTCGTATTTAATTGCAAAAGAGCTGGCAAAAACGTTAAAGCTTCCGCTTTTGAAAAACGCGGTGGAAAAGGTTAAAGAAACACCTTCGCAAAAAACCCTGTCAAAGCGGAAAAGGGAGGAAAACTTGCGTTCCTGTTTCCGCGCCGACAGGCAAATAGTTGAAGGCAGAACAATAATAGTAGTCGATGACGTTTTGACTACGGGCGCAACGGTCGAGGCTATTAGCGTAGAGCTTTTAAAGAGGGGTGCAAAGCGGGTATATGTTGCTACTGTGGCGTCGGTAGAGTATTCCGAGAAAAAAGTTGACGTGGGTGCGATATGAAAAGAAAAATTGCGATACTCATTTTAATTTTTGTTTCCGCAGTGTGCGCCGCCCTCGGGTTTTCGGCGTGCTTAAATCTTCGCGGAAACGAAGGTTCGACTAAAATAATCTATCATTTAAACGGCGGCGTTCCCGTTAATTTTTATCAAGAAATAACGGGCGATACTATTGAAGATACGGTAAGCGCACAGCGAAAAGAGTATTACGACCCGATTGAAGTTAAAAAAGAAACCTGGATATTCGACGGCTGGTATACGGACGCCGCCTGTAAATATCAGTTTAACGCCTTTCCCGCCCAAAGCGTAGAGGAAATTGACCTGTACGCCAAGTGGACGGACAAAATAACAGTAAACAGCGATAATTTCACAACGTATTTTTCCGTACACGCACAGTGGAACGGTGCGCTCACAATTCCTTGGGCGGCTGTGGATTTTTATCTTCAACCCAAAGCGCAATGGTTAATCGACCCGTTAAGGAGCGCTGGCGTAATAGAGTTGACTGCAAGTCCGCAGTTGGGCGGCTGGTCGGGCAGAGATTACGCCGTAACTTTAAGCGCGGAAAACGATTTCAGCTATTCCAACCGCGTTTTTATAGACAGGGAAATTGAGTTTCAGATAGGCTCGGCTTCCTTGGACTATACTGTAACCTCGCAGGAGGCGGAGCTATATCTGTTGCATAAGGTGCCCGTAAGCGTAACGCTTGAAACCGACGGCGGAATATTTGTCGGGGCGGAGCAGGGCAATATTTTAGAGGTGAACGCCGGCGATACTGTTTCTGCAAACCGCCTGCCTACGCCCGTAAAGGCGGGTTACCGCTTTGAAAAGTGGTGCGCCGACGAAGCGCTTACCGTTGAATTCGAAAGCAAAGTAATTACAAGACCAATCAAGATTTACGCCAAGTGGAATAAGGAAGTGGTAATAACGTTCGAAACGCTCGGCGGAAGTTTTAAGCAACCGCAGACGTACTTGGCAAACGAGCTGTTGCAACTCGGCGACGAGCCTACAAAGCAGGGTTTAGGTTTTGCGGGCTGGTATCTTGACGTAAATTATAAGCGTAAGTTTACGGAAACGGCGGCAACTCAATCGGTTACGCTATACGCAAGGTGGGAGCCTTTCCGCAAAATAAATTTCGATATGCACGGCGCGGAAGACAAGCAGGGTTTCGAGGTATTGAATACAACCGTGCTTGACGGGCAATTGCTGGGCGAAGAACCTTGGCGCAACGGCTTTGTGTTCGGCGGTTGGTACACGGACGGAGGTTATTTAAACAAGTATAACGGCGAGCCGATTTTACAGGATACCACTTTGCACGCGCTTTGGTGTTATCAATATAGCGGACTTATGTACGACCAAGCCAATGAAAATATCAACGCGTTTTTTACCTACGGAGTATCGTTCGAGCGTAAGCAGGTAACCGAGAACGGAGTGAATAGAAACAAACTATTCGTTCGCATAAACTTAAAGCTTAAAGAGGAATACCAAAAATTTTATTTTATTTTAAATTTGTCGGTTACGGTCAACTTTTATAACGCCGAAATCCAATTTATAGGCAATGGCAGAAAAGTAGTTTGGATAAGCACGTTGTCCGACGTTGAAAGTCAATTTGAAATGGAGTACGATTCCTTCAACGACAACAATATTTACTTTAATACGGATAGCGTTAAGCTTACGTTTTACGGCTCCTGGTGCGATATACGTTTTCCCGAGGGTTATGCCGTCGAGGGCGAAGAAGTGGCTTAAAATAAAAAATAGCGCGCTTTTTCGCAATTGAATTGTTTAAAGAATAATTTAGCGCCCGCTTGAAACCGACAAGTTTCAGGCGGGCGCATTTATAAACAAGTAGAGCAAATACATTTATACGTTATAAAAAGGACATCTTTCTTTTAAACACTGCTTATTCAGCGGGAAAAACTCGCAATGAATTTTATTGAGTTTCATTTCTATTCGGTAAATTTTTTTGGCAAATTCTACTGCGTGTGAGATGGAGAGGTAGGCGTTTCTTTTGCAACGTCTTGCGCCGTCTATATTGCTCATTTCTTTTAATACGGCAGAAGTGTATTCCATATTGCGCTTGTAATATTCATCATTATTTAGCGGACCTGTGCCGTTAAATATTGAAAATGCCGCGCCTATTGAAGTTACCGAACCGCAAACGCCCCAATAACCGCACATAGCGCCGGGCATTTTTTTGTGCGGTTGGCAAGTTCGGTCAAACATAAATCAAGCTCTATTGCTCCGCCGGCATTTTTAAACGCGGCTAAAAATGCAGCGCCGTCAAGAAAGTGATGCTCCGGTCCGTGAATGTTTACAAAGTTTTTCCGCATAATTTTCTGCGCTATCTCGATGGGGTTGTCCGATTTGCATTTTAATACTTCTTGTTTAATTAAAGCGTATTTATCTTCTAACGTGTTTTCAATCATTACAAACCTCATAATCTATTTAATATAAAAAATAACCTTATAACTCGTATAAGGTTATTTATGGTGGAGCATACCCAACCTAAAACGAATAATTTACAGTATAGGCAAGTTCTTTAAGCACGGCGGCAAGTGCATCATATGGTGATCTGTCAACGGAGTAAGTATCATTCCGCCGACCGTCAATCTTCCCCAATACACCAACAGCCACACCGAGCGAACGTCGGTCGTTACGCCGCCGACACGTAGAATTTGCATAACTCTTTCTTCGGGAACCATTGAATTTATTTGTTCGAGCGTCAAATTCTCGATTATTTTGCGCGTGTTCTTCCCGACGGCGATAATATAGTCTTTCAGTGCGGCAACATTCAGTCGCTTGCCGAACTCGACGGCTTCGTCAAACTCCAAAGCGTTGCCCGTGTCGGTGATCGGCGCACCTATTTTCTTTTGAACATCGACATTGAATATTTGCGGTTTGTCGGCGATCAAAATATTCGAAACCAAGTCTTCGATACGGTATGTATGCCAAAAATGCCAACACATAGGCACTTTATCCGTACCTGCCCAATCCAAATCGACGCCGCAATCCATTCTCGGCACAAGTTTTGACTTGTTGTCATCTTTCAGCATATAATCGAGAACATAATCGGCGATAGTGTTTTGCTTCGCGCCCGAAACGATTTTTGGGTGCACCATTGCGTGGACTTATAACGTTTGCTCGATTATTGCATTTAGGTCGTTTGTTTGCAATACGGATTTTAGCCGTTCGTACTCTTTATGAATAGCGGTATAAAGCTCTTGCGACGTCATATTTTCTCCTATGTGTGATAATTTCATTATATCACGGATGACATCTTTTTGCAATACGGTAAAATAAAAAATATAAAATGGCACTGTGGCGAGTGCTTGATAAAAAGGAAAAGTACGAACCGATTTGGTTCGTACTTTAACGACATTGGTGGAGATAGTTGGGCTCGAACCAATGACCTTTTGCATGTCAAGCAAACGCTCTAACCAACTGAGCTATACCTCCGATTAGCTTTATTATAATATTAAACGCAATGCGCAGTCAACCCGTTTAACGCTCATTTTATAAAATAATAAAGGTGTAATTTTATTGTTTAAAATTTGCGGTAATTTAACGCTAATATTATTAAGAAATTTACGTTCAGTCCTGTAAAACCAAAGCTTTTTTAGGGCAGAAGTTAGAGCATTTACCGCACCTTATGCACTTGTTGTGGTCTATTGCGGGCGCGTTAAAACCGCTCTGGGAAAGAGCGCCGACAGGGCAAACCTTAACGGCGGGGCAGGGGTGGTTTTGCGGACAGTTATCCCTTATTAACGTAAGTAATTTAGCCATAATATTCTCCTTGCGCGTCTATACTGTAATTCTATCAAATTTATTTAACTATTACAAGCGTTTCCGCAAACAATGCCACAAAATCGTAAAATAATTTCAAATAAATTATAACAAATATTTTTACGCTTTAAGTTGACAATATCAATCAAAAATATTACTATTAGTAATATAAAGGGAGGCGGAATGGATAACATAATTTTAGGTTTACTGTTACTGCAATCACGCACGATTTACCAATTGCGCAAGCGCATAAACGAAGGACTAAATTTAATGTACAGTTGTAGTATGGGCAGTATACAAGCCGCAATTAAAAAGTTATTGCAAAGCGGATATATTAAAGTTAGCGAAATTGAGGAAAAGGGCAAACTGAAAAAAATTTACGGCATTACGGATAACGGTATAAACTATTTTAACGCTTGGCTGAGCAGCCCTATAAATAACGGTACGGCTAAAAATCCCGAACTAACAAAGATTTATTTTTTAGGATTTGCCGAAAAAGAAACCCGCATAAAACTTATTGAAAATCATATATCGCATTTAAAAAAATTGCTTTTCGATTTGGATAAAATCTGTAACGATGGCGCAACGCTGTCAAGCCAAAACCAAAATAACCAAATTTTTTATTTTCAACTTCAAACGGCTACGTACGGGCGCGATTTAATGAAATTCAATATCGAATGGTACAGCCGCTTGTTAAAAAACGTAAGGGAGCAGGGTATATGAGAAATTTAAAACTCGAAAATTCGCCAATTGCCTACTATATCGACGATACGGCAAAAAGTCAATGGCTCGTCTTTATACACGCCGCTTTTGTCGACCATAGAATGTTTGAAAAACAGTACGCGTACTTTTCCGGTAAATATAATTTGCTGGCTATCGATATTTTAGGGCACGGCAATTCGATTAAGGGGAAGAGAGGCGACAACATTGAAAAAACGTCCTATTGGCTCGATAAAATTTTTCAAAAGCACAATATACCCGCCGCGCACTTTGTAGGGGTATCGCTGGGCTCGGTTTTTATACAGGACTTTGCCAATAAGTACGAAGATAAAGTATTGTCGCTTGCTTGCTTTGGCGGTTACGATATAAATAAATTTGACGTTGAAAGGCAAAGGGCTAATTCAAAAGGTCAAATGAAAATGATGATGAAAGCAATGTTTTCAGTCAAGTGGTTTGCAAAGGATAACAAAAAGATTTCCGCCTATACTACTGCGGCGCAAACTGCTTTTTACAATATGAATATTCAATTTAAGAAAAGTTCGTTTAAATATTTGGCTGGGTTGCAAAATCTTGTTAATAAGTATCCGAAGAAGGAACGGCATTATAAATTATTGGTCGGTTGCGGCGAATACGACATACCTGCGGAAATTGAAATAGTAAACGAATGGGCGGAATATGAAAATTGCGATAAAATTATATTTAGCGGCGCGGGACACTGTGTGAATATGGACGTCCCGCAAGAATTTAATATTTGTCTGGAAAAATTTTTGCAGGAGTGTTAAAGTAAAGTTTATAAGACAGTTAAGTAAATTGAGATTATTAAAACCGCACAAGGCGGAACAGCAAAACGAATTGCTTTTGAATTTGATTTTCCCCGATTACCCCGACGGCAACGACGGCGAAAACGAAAACAGCGCAAAAGAAAAAGAGGTCGATATATCAACCTCTAATTCTGACGTAAACGCAGGGTGTGCGTATACGTCTCGTGTGGTGGAGCAGTAGTAACCTAAAACGAACACTTGTTACTGCAAAATGTTTTTAAGATTTTCAGATAGAATAGATAATGTATTAAAAACATTAACTAAAAGATAATTGCTATCTATATAAGCATACGCGCCAACACTTAGATTATAAATATTGTAATTGCTATTATATTTGCTATCTACTATGCCTTTATTATGTATATGGATATTTCTACGTTCTATCATTTCCATAAATTTAGCATAATCAATATTTTCAAAAATTACGGGTTTATATTTTTTTAATTTGGCAACTGTTTCGCTCAAATATTTACCTGAAAATTGTCTTTCAATCATTTCATTCTTCAAATCATCAATAGCTGTATATTCAATCACTTCACAAAGCGACACTTTAATCTTATCATTATTTTTGTTTTCAAAATAAATATCCAATTCTGTTGGATGATTATAGAAATATGTCTTCAAATAATCGAATACAAATGCATCAAATAATGAAAAGATATTTATAAATGCCTGTCTAAAAATATTTGACGATGAAGAATTATCCACCAATCTGATTGAGTTTTTCAGATTTTCTAATTCATAATCTTGCTTTACCAAAATTGAATTCTTTTCGTGATTAAATAGCAAACCTGTAACATCAATAAGTTCTTGCAACTTTTCATCTGAAAAAACATAAATAGATTCTTCTGCACTGTAATTAGTATAATTTAATGCTTTTTTGAGAACTTCTAATGTGAGCGTATCTTCATTTCTTAAAGTTTCTATACAGTACTCTAATATCTCGCCCACCGGTTCGCGTAAATCAATTTTTCTAACCCATTCTGGCAAATTGTCAACCTCTATGTATAATTTAGAGTTAGTGGCAATTTTTTCATCACACTTACTTAATAACTCATTCATCATCTTAGCATTATTATTGTATAGAACATCTATATTAGACTCAATATGACTTAATCCAAGCGTATGAGCCGCTGCACGATATTCTTTTTCAAACTGTTTTTGTAGATAGAAAATTATATCTGTTTGTGCGATAATTTCAGATTGAAAATCATCATATAAACTCATTCTGCTTCCACCCCGTAAACCTTATTTTGAGGCTTTTTCAATTATTTTCGCCAAAATATCCCGTACACCAACTTCATACTCATTAAATTCATCAATGTTAGAATCTTTTAACCACAATTGTCCTTCACCAACATTACCGCGATGTTGTCCCAAAGAATAGTATTTGTTATTGGCTACTTCGTCGCTTGAAAGTACCCAATAGCGAATTTTATCGCGCCACACTGCAATCCATACAAACACATCACAGCAGGCGGGCTTTATTTGTTGGAAATTCATATCAAAGCCAGCCGTTGAATCACTTGACAATGCTTTAATTATTAAAGAATCGCCGCTCTTGCGTTTTACGGCGCGAGATGCCTTTACTTCTATTTTAATGCCTTCATACCAAAAATCGTATTGTCCCGAATAGTCTTTGTCGTAAAAAGTAGATGGCACTTTTAATTCAGGGACAACTTCATTCAAATGCCGTTGAGCCCAAGTTTCTCCAAATGTACGGGGTGCAGTAATTTCAAAAACGTAGAGATATTTATTGCGTTCCAAATATGAATTGCGTATATTTAAATATTCTTGTAATTCTATTGTATTAGTGGCGATTAAATGACTTATTACGTATTCAAACTTGTTAAAAGGGTAAACGGAGTATAAGTCATCTAATCGTTCATCACTTAAATCAATCGTATTATTTGTATTGCTTTTCATATCTTTTATTTTGCACTTTAATTCACTTATTAAACGTTCCACTGATTTTCTCCTGAATGTATTTTATTTGTAAGTCATCTATTTCAAATAACTTGTATATTTCTTCTTGTACTTTTACAATATAATCGTCCTTGCCGTCAAGAATACTTTGTACATATGTAGAAATGAGTTTATCTTGTTCTTGCGTTATATTCGCAAATGGTAACTCGATTAAATTACCTTTTAATACTTTAATTTCAGAAAATAGCTTACAATATAGATATTGATATAATTCGCTATTCAAAAAACCCAATACAGTTTTAATAGACATATTCGGTATTTGCGGAATCAAAATATTAGCACTGTTTAAGAATAGTGATGCCGTATCGTCATAGGCGAATACTAATCTATTTGATATAAATTTATATACTAACTTCTCTTTTGCCCGATAGTATTCTTCCTTTGCTACTTGCTGTAATTGCTTTCTATCATAGTAAATATAATTTTTAGCAGGTTTCAATCGATATGGCAGAATTTCCTTACCTGTATATATTTTTTCCAAGCCGTTTTCAAAATTTGATTTTAGTTTAGTTTTATTATCACCCGTAACAACTCCCAATGCCCATATACTGTTGCTCAAATTGTATTTGCCTTTTAGTTTAACTTTTTCGATTATAGCAATATCATTTTCATTAAGCACATTGAAAACATAGTTTTCGGTTTGTTGAAAAACAGTTTTCGGAACTGTAATAGAAGTATTATTTTTGATAACTGCTACAAAAGGCGATTGCACCGCTTTTTTATGTAATATATCTATAACTTTTGTTGTAACTCCATTAAAGGTATTTGAATAATAAGATATTTGTTGTAAATCTCCATTATGTAAAATATACTCTCGTATATCTTTATGAGTTTTTACATTTAAAATAGATTCGGGGAATAAAAATCTTATAACCCCGTTTTCTTTTAATTGACAATATGATTTTTCAAAAAATAAAGAAAAAGATTCTTTTGATACTATTTTAGTTGAAATAGACGGAACATTACTTGTTACGCCCCAAGGGGGATTTGTAATTATATAATCATATTGTTCTTTATCTATATTGTTGCTTGCAAGATAATCATAACAATAAATTTGCGGAATAAACTCGTAATCGCTGTACTTTAAAAGCATATTTATTTTTGCTATCATAACAGCAATCGGATTAATATCTACACCAAAAACTTGATACGGTTTTGCATTATTAAGTGCCAATAAAAATGCCCCGCTTCCGCAACACGGGTCAAAAAATTTTTCTCCGTGAGAAAAGTCTAAATGAGCAGTCATATTATCGGTTATACTTTTTGTTGTATAGTAAGTTCCCGTAATATTTTTTTCACCCTCACTTAAAAGACACTGATAAACAATGCCTAAAATATCTTTTTCATCATTGGGCAAAAACACATTTAATAATTTTTCAATTATATTGTGTTTTTTATATTTTCCAATAGTTTGCTTTACGTGCGTTTTATCAATTAAATTTTGTTTTGTTAGTAAATTGATTGATAACGAATACATCGCGTCAAAAGTATCGCAATTTGACTGACGGATATTTTCTATTATTTTTTCGACAACTTTAACATTGTTTGCATTAGAAAAATATTCAATAGGAACAATTATTTTTTTTGAAAGTTTTTTGTTCGCTCGTGCGTTGAGTTTTGTGTTTGCGGTATAATTAAGTCTGCTCCAATTCCTCATTGTTGCATTAGAGATTAAATTATTTGCTTGTAATTCCACATTAGGCATTGGAGTACTCCTCTGGAAGTATTATAACGCAAAGGAACGCCTTTTTCAAGCATATTGCCTAAGAAAACTACTAATGGATAGGTGGCGGGTGTTTGATAATGGCAAGTAGCTCGCTGTGTTTGTCGTCAAGCGCCCGCCGCAATTGACCAAAGCAAATGAACAAAACCGAATAACAACCCTAAAAAGCGAGGCAGCTAAAATATGGTGGCACGCGTGGGCTTCTAAATTTAATGAATAAAAGAAAAAAGGTTGAACAGTCATAGTGTTCAACCTTTAACGATAATGGTGGAGCTAAGGGGAGTCGAACCTAAAAGAAAAATGTGCTGTACAGCATATTTATAGAAAAACAATAAAATTCTTTCAGATTTTAACCCTTATTTCCTAAAACGAAACCACATTCATAGTTGCGTTGGGGGCAACTATGGGGGCAATTATTCAATAATCAAACTTTTTTCCTTCTTTCAGAAGGAATTCGTCGGATAAATCAGTATATGTATTACCAAGTTTGCCTAAACTGTGTCCTACGTACTCCATTTTAGCAACTTCGGCAACGCCGCATTCCTGACATCTTGTGTAAAATGTTGTGCGCAGGTCGTAAAGCTTATGGGCAGGTAAAATACTTTTAAGCTTATTACGCAGGTAAGTATTTCTTGGAAACCGTAATTCTGTTACATTGAACAGGTACGGGCGAAGCATAGGCGTAACGGGTATTTTTTTATATTCAACTTTTTTCGTTTTGCGTTTGCTGTTCACCGCGACTATAAAATCGCCTTCAATACGTGCAGTCTTATACTCGTTGGGTCTAAGTCCCGTATAAAGCACAACGGCAAAAAGCACTTGATAACGTGTACCCGCCATAGCTGTAAGTAAATTATGCTCCTCGTCTTTACTTAAAGCAACGCCGTGCTCGCGTTCGTGCGGCTCTCTGATTACAACATCGCAAGGGTTGCGAAAAACTAAACCGTGCGCGATTGCCATTTTAAAGATTTGATTTAAAAGGCTAAACAGCTCTTCGGCAGTCTTGCTTTGCCGCTTATCTATGTAGCAGTCTATAATGTTTTGACAATGTACAGGCGTAATGTTTTTTAATTGCATATTGCCCAAAGCGGGTATTAGGTGGTTTTTTAATCTCCGCATATCGCCCGCATACGTTTCTTCCGCAACTTTGCGTTTGCGGAATTTTTCAAAATAGAATAGTGCAAATTCGTCAAATCTCGTTGGTATTTCAGGTGAGTTATCTTTCGCTTCGTTTAATAGTAACGCTTCGATAAAGCGCGGTTTAAGCTTTTCGTAGTCTGTGCTTGAAATTGAAATGTTGTAACCGTCGCAACGGTAACGTGCTTCATAGTGGTAGCCGCGATTGCTACGTTTACGTTTACGAACGTGAACGGTACGCCCGTTCGCTCTGAATGTTGGTCTGAATTGTTTTGGCATTTTCAAAATCTCCTTTTCAGTGAATTTTAAAAAGCCAACCGTATCTTTTATGAGGGGGGAAGAATAATTTTCCTCGTCCTCGTCTGAATGTTGCCGCATAGCGGCGGCAAGTTCTTCCGAAGCCGTGTTCAGCTCCGCGTCGTTGTTTGTTGCGCCTGCCACTAAAATCTTACCCGCAAGTTCCAACAGTTTCTTTTTGTCCATATTTTGACCTTCTGTAAATGTATTCACCCTAATGGGGTGTACCCATATATTAGGACACAATTGCGAACGGGAAAAAATGGAAATTTGCGCTGGTAATGTTTTCCAATTATTTATTACTCAATTTCAACATATTTTCGCCAACGGTAATGTAATCTCGTTGGGCATTTTCGCCATAACGTTTGCCAATATCACGAAAGACGAAGAGTAAATCTTCTTCCAAAGGCGTAATATCT
>OFGN01000801.1_pt1 | contig 29581 bp, 26 predicted proteins | sample 1521821 | NCBI WGS metagenome assembly OFGN01 (sample SAMEA3504094, study PRJEB24116) | mouse gut metagenome | biome: mouse gut; feature: mouse-associated habitat; material: faeces | place: Denmark | collected 2011
AAAAGAATATTCATTATATCCTGATGATTCTATGCGTGATAGCGATTGGAGTAGTGGTAACAGTAGTTGCAGTGCTTAACACAACAACACCGGACATTGATGTTAATAAACCGGACGAGCCAACAATAGAGGCACCAGATGACGATATCCCAACTGTAGTTGAAAAGAAGTTTGCTTTGGTTATGCCTGTTGAAGGTGGTACAGAAGGCAGAGGATTTTCAGATACTGCTTTAAGTTATAACCCAACTTTAAACAGATATGATGGACATTTGGCTTTGGATATTATCGGCAAAGAAGGCTCTAAAGTTTATGCTGGTTTTGACGGAACAGTTACAGAAGTAACAAATGACGCTCACTATGGCGGTACAGTAACAATCGATTATGGCAAAGGCTTTGTAGCAACATTCAAATTGCTTGCAGATGTCAGCGTTAAAAAAGGTGACAAGGTTACTGAAAAGACTGTTATCGGTAAGATTGGTAAATTCCAATTTGAGTGTAAGCAAGATGCTCACTTACATTATGAGTTAACTCAAAACAATAAACTTGTAGACCCAATGCAATATATTGTTGGCGATAACAAATAAATAACTCAGGGTGCTTTAATAAGCACTCTTTTTATTACATAAAGTTTTATGTGACATAAATAATTTATTGTAAAACCAATCGAAAATCGCTATTAATTTGTGATTTTTAGTTATAAAATAAAAATTAAATAAAGCTTAATAGTACTAAAATCCAAAGCTTAATTTGCTGATTTGTATGGAATAATGATATTTATTATAAATATAAAAACTTGTAATATTTGCTTTTAAACGGCGTAAAAATATGTTAAAATATTTATATGGATAACGGATTGAAATATAATAGTATAACAGAATATTATAAAAAAACTTTTGGTCACAGCGTATACAAGCTAGCACTGGATATTGCTTCAACTTGCCCAAATAGGGACGGTAGCTTGGGGTATGGCGGTTGTATTTACTGCAGTGCAAAAGGCAGCGGTGACTATGCAGTAGCTGCATTGCAATTAGATGTGGCAAAAAGCAAATTAAAGGATAAAGCAAGTCATAAGTATATTGCTTATTTTCAGGCCTTTAGCAATACATATATGCCTGTAAACAAGCTGAATACTTATGTGGAACAAGTGCTTAAAGATAGCGAGATATGCGGTATTAGCATAGCTACAAGACCTGACTGCATAAATGACGAAATGTTACTATATTTATCAAGCTTAAGTAAACAAACACATTTAGTTATAGAATTGGGCTTGCAGTCCGCAAATGACAACACTTTGCAGATTATCGGACGCGGACATACTTACAAGCAGTTTGAAGAAACCTTTTACAGACTAAAGGATAATAATATTAAAGTTTGTGTACATATAATGAATGGGCTACCTAGTGAGAATATTCAAGATATGTTATATACCGCAACAGTTTTAAGCGAATTAAAGCCACATTCCGTAAAAATACACTGCACTTATATACCTAAAGGCACTATTTTGGAACAAATGTATTTGAAGGGGGATTATAAACCACTTGAAATGCAAGAATATATTGAAATAGTTGCTAAGCAGCTTGAAATTTTAGGCGATAAAATTTATATTGAAAGATTAACAGGTGACGGGGAGAGAAGTACTCTTATAGCACCTGAGTGGACATTACATAAAAGATATTTTTTAAATCAATTGAATAAGTATCTAGCAAAAATGAAAAAATGATAAATTTTGATTGTAAGATTAAAGCGGTTAGTATATTTACAAATTATCATATCTCAATATGTTGATATGAAAATATGAATTAGTACCGATTTTTGCAAGGTATTTTTATGTGGAGATATGCCGATTTATTGTTTATTCATACATAATAATATGTTCATTCGTTGATATATTTAACAAAGAGAATATGTACATATTTGAATGTATTAACAAATGCTCACATAATGATAAGAAAGATATGAATATATGATTATACCCAAATATGTTCATAACTTGATAATAATAACTTAATCTTATTTTTACCAAAAGTTAATTGCTTGACTTTTGGACTTTTTTTTATTATAATTTAAATAATTGTTATAAAAGTAATACCATAATAGCAATATATCGCTTTTAATGGTATTTTTTTAGGGAGATTAAAATGAAATTAGGTGTTGTTGGTTTGCCTAACGTAGGTAAAAGTACATTATTTAATGCAATAACAAAAGCAGGAGCAGAAAGTGCTAATTACCCCTTCTGCACTATTGAGCCGAATGTGGGTGTTGTAGCTGTACCTGATAAAAGACTTGATGCACTTGCAAGTTTGTATAACAGCAAAAAGATTACTCCAACTTATCTTGAGTTTGTGGATATTGCAGGATTGGTTAAAGGTGCTTCTCGTGGTGAAGGTTTGGGTAACAAATTTTTGTCACATATAAGAGAAGTTGATGCTATTACACACGTGGTAAGATGCTTTGATGACGATAATATTACTCACGTTGACGGCAGCATTAATCCTTTGCGTGATATTGAAACAATAAATTTAGAACTTATTTTTGCAGATATGGAGTCTATAAGCAAACGAATTGCTAAAGCTCGCAGTAGTGCAAAAGGTGGAGATAAAAAATATATTGCGGAAGCTGAATTTTTAGAAAGCATTTATGCACATTTGGAAAGTGGCAAGCCTGTTCGTTCAATGGAGTTTACAGACGAAGAAAAAGCGGTTGTTAAAGATTTGTTTTTGCTTACTACAAAACCAGTTATTTATGTTGCTAACATTAGTGAGAATGAGATTGGCACTGAAAACGATTATGTAAAGCAAGTTAAAGAGTTTGCAAAAGGCGATAATGCAGGTGTAGTTGTATTATGTGCTAAAATTGAAGAAGACTTAGCATCAATCGACGATGACGAAGAAAGAGCAATGTTTGCAGAAGAATTAGGACTTTCCGAAAGCGGACTTGATGTGCTTGTAACAGAGTGCTATTCTCTTTTAGGTTTGATTTCTTACCTTACTGCGGGAGAAAAGGAGACTCGTGCTTGGACTATAGAAAAAGGCACTAAAGCACCACAAGCTGCAGGTAAAATCCACAGCGACTTTGAGCGTGGTTTTATTAGAGCGGAGATTGTAGATTATAAAATTTTATTAGAGCTTGGCTCATACACTATTGCAAAGGAAAAAGGCAAAGTTAGAAGTGAAGGTAAAGATTATGTTGTTCAAGACGGCGATGTAGTTTTGTTCAGATTTAATGTTTAGGAGATTGATTAATGGATTATAAGTTTGAAATAGCAAAACTGATAAAAATAGATAATGTAAGTTTTGAAGAGATTTTGCCACTTGTAGTAACTGCAAAAGATACTGCACCCGCGGACTTTGCATTTCCTTGCTTTAAATTTGCAAAAACCTTACGAAAATCGCCCGTAATTATAGCAAATGAGATTGTTGCAAGTATAAATAAACCACAATTTTTGGAAAGCATTGAAGCTGTAAATGGTTATGTTAATTTTAAATTGTCAAAACTAAATTTTGTAAAAGAAGTTGTAACTAAAACTTTGGAGTTAGGCGAACACTATGGTGATAGCAAAGAAGGGAAAGGTAAAACAATTTGTATTGACTACTCTAGCATTAATATTGCAAAACCATTTCATATGGGACATTTATCTACTACAATAATAGGTGCTAGTCTTTATAAAATTTACAAAAAACTTGGATATAATGTTGTTGGTATCAACCACTTAGGCGATTGGGGTACACAGTTTGGTAAGCTTATTGTTGCCTACAAAATGTGGGGGGATAAGGACGATATAAATAAACGTGGTATAAATGCCCTTTTGGAGATTTACGTTAAATTTCATAAAGAAGCGGAAGAAAAACCCGAACTTAACGATTTAGCCCGCAGTTGGTTTAAAAAGATAGAAGACGGCGACAGCGAAGCAAATAGTTTATTTATTTGGTTTAAGGAAGTTACTTTGCGTGATGTCCAAAAAATTTATGAAAGACTTGATGTTCATTTTGATAGTTATAATGGTGAAAGTTTTTACAATGACAAAATGCAACCGATAATTGACGAATTGGAAGCTAAAGGCTTGACAAAAATAAGTAACGGAGCGACAATAGTTGAGTTTGATGAGAGCGAAGATATGCCGCCTTGTTTGATAAAAAAGGCAGACGGAGCTACTTTGTACGCAACTCGTGATATGGCAGCTGCTTTTTACAGAAAAAATACTTATAATTTTTACAAATCACTTTATGTAGTTGCATATCAACAAAATTTGCATTTCAAGCAGCTTTTCAAAGTTATTGAAATGATGGGATATGACTGGGCAAAGGATATGATTCACGTACCATTTGGTATGGTTAGTATTGAAGGCGAAAAGCTATCTACTCGTGATGGTAATGTAGTATTTTTGGAAGATGTATTAAATACTGCAAAAAGCAAAGCATTGCAAATCATCAATGAAAAAAATCCGGACTTGGAAAACAAAGACGATGTTGCGGAAATGGTTGGTACAGGTGCAGTTATTTTTGGGGCATTGGTTGGTAGCCGTATAAAAGATATTAGCTTTAGTTATGACAAAGTTTTAAACTTTGACGGCGAAACAGGACCTTATGTTCAGTATACTTATGCAAGGTGTTGTTCATTGCTAAATAAAATAGAAAGCACAGGTAATATTAATTATGATAACTTAATAAGTGCAGAGAGTTATGAGCTTATTAAACTTATTGATAAATATCCTGAAATATTGCTTGATAGTGCTGCAAAATATGAGCCATCTATTGTAACAAGATACATTTATTCGCTTGCTTGTCAGTTTAATAAATTTTATCTTGAGCAAAATATTTCTAACTCTTGCGAAGATGACAAGGCAGCAAGACTTGCCGTTGTTAAAGTAGTAAAAGATATTATCAAAAATGGTATGTCATTGCTTGGTATTAAATGCCCTGTTAAAATGTAATGTATATAAAAAATAAAAGACACCTTAAATTTGGTGTCTTTTTTGTTTGCACTTTAAGGCGTTATTATTTTACTTATATCAATATTAAGATTTCATTATATTGAAATTTTTGTAATTTATTGCAAATTAATTTTATTTGGTGTATAATATGATAGGTCAAGGAAAACAGGAGGTTTTTGTTATGAAAACTATTGGTACAATCTCAAGAGGTATTAAAGCACCTATTATTAAAAAAGGTGATAATTTGGTTGACATTGTTGTTGACAGTGTACTTGCTGCAAGTGAAGAAGGTAAATTTGAATTGCAAGACAAAGACGTTGTTGCTATGACAGAAGCAATCGTTGCAAGAGCACAAGGCAACTATGCTACATTAGAGCAAATCGCTAAAGATGTTAGACGCAAGACCGGTGGCGGTTCTGTTGGTTTGGTATTCCCTATTATGTCAAGAAATAGATTTTCTATGATTTTGAAAGGTATTGCAATGGGCGTGGATAAATTGATTATTCAATTATCTTATCCAAGTGACGAAGTAGGTAACCCACTTATCCCAATGGATATTATCGATGAAAAAGGTGTTAATCCTTATACAGATGTATTTACTGAAGAACAATACTATGCTACTTTTGGCAAAATTCTTCACCCATTTACAGGACTTGATTATATTGAACTTTACAAGAGCTTTGGTGGTGATAATTGTGAGATTATTCTTGCAAACAACCCAAAAGAAATTTTGAAATATACAGACAAAGTTATTAATGCAGATATACATACAAGAAATCGTACAAAACGCATTTTGAAAGATGCTGGTGCTAAAGTATGTTTGAATTTGACAGATATTTTGAATGAAAGTGTTGACGGCAGCGGTTGGAATGAATATGGTTTGTATGGTAGTAACCTGGCTACAGATAACTCAATCAAGCTATTCCCAAGAGATGGACAAAAATTGGTTGATGCCATTGCTGATAAATTCAAAGCTGTTACAGGCAAAAATATCGAAGTTATGATTTACGGCGATGGTGCATTTAAAGACCCTGTAGGCGGTATTTGGGAACTTGCTGACCCTGTTGTTTCTCCTGCTTATACTAAAGGTTTGGAAGGTACACCTAACGAGTTGAAATTAAAATATCTTGCAGATAATGCACTTGGTGATTTGACAGGTGAAGATGCTAAAAAAGCTATGAAGGAATTAATTAAAGAGAAAAAAGCTAATCTTGTTGCTGACCAATCATCTCAAGGCACAACTCCAAGAAGACTTACAGATTTGTTAGGTAGCTTGTGTGACTTGACTTCAGGTAGTGGTGATAAAGGTACTCCTATCATTTTAATTCAAAACTATTTCACAAACTATAGTATAGACTAATTAAATAGCAATTTAATAAAATAAGACTATGTAAAAGTAGTCTTATTTTTTATTGCGTTGAGCAATATGCTTGTAATTTGTTTTGATATTTGATATAATTATTAAGCGAGGTACTTATGAAAAAAGAGAAGAAAAAACGATATAACCTGCCAGCCACTTCAATAAAAGAACAAAAAGAATATTTTAAATCATTTATTCACTTGCCTATAATAATTAGTGTGATTTCATATTTAGTTATGGTGGGAGTTAGTATTTTATTGGCCGTTGGATTAAAAAATGCAGCAGCATTTTGTGTTGGTTTTATTTTTTCATGTATTATAGTGGTTATTGAGTATATTATTTTAAAGGTAGTATTTTCTCAAAAAATTCTTACTGTTTTGTATTTGGAAAAGATAAGCAAAAGTTTGGATAATTTGCAACAAAATACAAGTAATCAAGCAAGTACAGAATCAAAAGATTTACCTGAAAATAATTACGAGAATGTTTGATAAAGATAATAATTATTATTTAATAAATAATACAAAAATATTAGCTATATTAATAATTATTTTAAAACTTGAGTTATAAGGTGTGTTATGAAATATACTGGTGCTAAAATAATACTGGAATGTTTAAATAAAATGGGTGTCGATTGTATATTCGGTTACCCGGGCGGTAGCATACTTGATATTTATGAAGAAATTTATAAATCTAAAGGCAAAATTAAACATTATCTAATGTCATCTGAGCAAGGTGCGACTTTTGCAGCTGATGGTTATTCAAGAGCAAGTGGCAAAGTTGGTGTTGTACTTGCAACTTCAGGACCTGGGGCAACTAATTTGGTTACAGGTATTGCAAATAGTTTTTTAGATTCCACTCCGCTAGTAGTTATAACTGGTAATGTACCTACTAGCAAATTAGGACAGGATAGCTTTCAGGAAGTTGACATTTATGGCATAACTATGCCTGTAGTTAAGTATAGCTATTTGTGCAAAAATGTACAAGACTTAGAGCAAATATTGATTGATAGTTTTGAGATTGCAAAAAGTGGAAGACCAGGACCTGTACTTATTGATATCCCAAAAGATGTCTTATCTAAAAAATGTGAGTACAATGGCAATTTTACGCCGCAAATTCATAAAAAAGTATTAAATTACTCTCCTGACTATCAAAAGGCGATAGAGCTTATTAACCAAAGCACAAAACCATTTATATATTGTGGTGGCGGTGTAGTAGGTGGTAATGCAAGTGATAAAGTAATTGAACTTGCAAATAAAATGAATGCACCTATAGCTTGCACAATGATGGGGAAAACCGCTATACCAAACGATAGCAAGTTTAATATTGGTATGACTGGTATGCACGGCAATGTAAGTGCAAATAATCTTAAAAATCAAGCAGATTTGATTATTGCGTTAGGGGTAAGATTTAATGATAGAGCAACTGCGGATAACAAAGATTTCTGCACGCAAAAAATAATACACGTTGATATAGATTTGGTTGAACTCAATAAAAATGTGGAATGTGACCTTTTGATAAAAAGCGAAGTAGGAGAATTTTTAGATAACATTCTTCCTTATGTAAATAAATTTGATAATCAAGAGTGGTGGAAAATAATTGAAAGCGAACGCCAAAAAGACTTTGTGTATAAGACAGATGGCTTTAATCCTTGCAATATTATAAAAACTATTTCCGAATATTTAAATGATGACGACATAGTTGCTACAGATGTAGGTCAACACCAATTATGGACGGCTCAATGTTATCCGTTTAAAAAACCTAGAACTTTTTTAACTTCTTGTGGCTTAGGAGCAATGGGGTATGGTTTAGGTGGAGTTATAGGCGGAGTAATAGCAACTAAAAAACGCGGTCTTTTGATTACGGGTGACGGAAGTTTTTTGATGAATAGTAATGAACTTGCGGTTGCTGTGGAAAACAAATTGCCTATTATGATTGTCATAATGAATAATGGTACGCTTGGTATGGTAAAGCAATGGCAACAAGAGTTTTATAAAAAGCACTATTGTGGTGTTAATATTAAGTCCAGAGCCGATTTTGAAATGCTTGCAAAAGCTTATGGGGTAAATAATAGTTATACAATTTGTAATATTGACGAGTTAAAAAATATCTTATCAAAAAATCATAATTTTAAAGAACCTGTATTACTAAATTGCATTATTGACGACAATGAGCAGGTTTTGCCATTTGTACACCCAGATAAAATGTAGAATATCACAAAAAAGCAGCAGTAAAGCTGCTTTTTGTTTTTATACCATATAATGGCAAATAACAAAAGTGCAGTTTAGTATATCCTAGTTATAATTGCTTACAATACTATTGTAACAGTAATGTTACTAAGGAGAATGTTATGGCAAAGAGTCAACAAAATTGTGGTAGCAAGTCTGCAAATAAGACAACAAAAGTTTCTACAACTAAGGGTGCAGCAAAGTCTAACACTAAAAATTGCTCAAACTGCAAATAAGTAGATTATTAGCATTTTAGCAAACTCAAAAAAACAAAATCTCTTCTATGTAGAATAGAAGAGATTTTGTTATATATACAAAATATTTGTTTTATTATAAATTTTCTATATTATAATATTTAGAATAAATAGTTAAATCTATTAGTTTGCCACAATTGCGGGCGTTATCAATATCCTGTTTAGTTATTTTTTTACCCATAGGTACAATGATTTTATCATTTACAACGATATTTTTTTGAAGGACTCTGCCTATTAAAAATCCATAATTACAAATAGTAGTTACAATATTTGTAGGGTCGGTGTTATTGGTTGTTTTGCTTTCTTTATTAACTTTCTTTTTTGCTTTAGGTTTTCTTTTAAATACCATACCGTCTTGTGAAATAGACAATATTTCCACATTAAGCAGATTTTTGCTATCCGTTATTACCTTTTTAATCTCAAAATCCTTTGTTATCATTAAATCAACCAATTTTCCGTGAATTTTACCTTTTTCATCAGTTACAAGTTGATTTCCAATTTCATAAAATTTGAAATTAGGGTAATTCCTGTAATCTGACTTATACATAATCAAATCATTGATTTCGTAAATGTTTTTCACATCGATTTTAATGTTTTTAGTAGTTTCGACATAGTCAATTCTTTTATAATTGATGTGAACACTATTAATTGTGCCTAAATTTAGTGCTTGATTGCTATCTATTATTGGTTTATTGTATAAAAATGATAAAAGCATATATTACTCCTTTGTTCTACTTTATATGGTAATATATGCTTTAAATTTTTAAATAATGACTTGTCCTGCAAAACTTGTCCAAACTTTTTTTACTATATTGAATTTATTTTGCGATATATGGTTAATTTTAAATTTTTATTAGTGCATTTATGATTTATTATTTTTCTAGCAAAGCATCGTTTGGTTCGATTTTGTCTTTACCTACAAATACAAGTGCCATTGTACCCGGACCTGTATGAGAGCCAATAACTGGACCGATATAATTTGATATAATAGTTGTTATACCTGTTTTTTCGATAACTTTTTCTTTCAAAAATTCAACTTCGTCAGGGCAATCAGCGTGAACAATAATGATTACATCATTTTCTTCAGCAATCATCTTATCTTGCATATGACTAATTAAGCTTAGTAATGCTTTTTTTCTGCCTTTTATTTTGTCGATAGTAGAAAGCTTACCGTCGATATTGACATAAAGCATTGGTTTGATTTGTAATAGAGAACCTGCAATTGCTGCGGTTTTACTAACTCTTCCGCCACGCATTAAGTGGAATAAGTCGTCAGGTGTAAAATAGTGACACAATTTATCGCGTCTTTTTAGAGTTTCATTATAATTATCTTCTATGCTCATACCATTTTCACGAGCTTTAAGTGCATAATATGCAAGCAAGCCTTCACCTGAACTAGCACATCTTGAATCAAGCATATAAATTTTTCTCTCAGGAAATTCCGCCTTTAATTCATCTATAGCGTTTACGATGTTTTGGTATGTGCTACTAAGTCCTGAAGAAAAACAAATGTGCAATAAATCGTTACCTGCTTGTAAAATAGGTCTAAAAAATTCTGTAGCAAAATAGCTTGTAATCAATGAAGTTGTTGGCATTGCACCATTTCTGATTGTATCATAAAACTCTTTGCCTGATAACTGCTTGTCTATACCATATTCGGTATCGCCAATAGTATAAGTCATAGGTATAATTTCAAATTTATCAAATTGCGGTAAATCTTGTGGGTAATCACAAGTCGCATCGGTAGTAATGTAATAAGACATAAATGCTCCTTTTTAATGAAAATATTTTTAATTCGGTATTTTCTTCTTTTGTAAATTAATTATCAAAATTTATTGATAATTTTTGATTGAATGGAAAATTATTTTAACAAATCGTCTGTAGGTTCGATTTTGTCTTTTCCAACAAAGAATAACGCAACAGTACCTTGTCCTGTATGAGAGCCGATAACAGGTCCGATATAGTCGATTATTATATTGGTTATACCTGTTTTTTCAATTATCTTTTCTTTTACAAATTCCGCATCTTCAAGGCAATCAGCGTGAGCGATAAATACAACTTCATTTTCTTCGGCAATCATTTTGTCTTGCATATGATTTACAAGTCCTAATAGAGCTTTCTTTCTACCTTTTACTTTATCTATAGTTGACAGTTTGCCATCCACATTTGCATAAAGCATAGGTTTAATTTGAAGAAGTGTGCCTGCAACTGCTGCAGTTTTGCTAACTCTTCCGCCACGCATTAAATGATATAAATCGTTAGGCGTAAAGTAGTGACAAATATGGTCGCGTCTTACAATAGTTTCGTTATAATTGCTTTCAATATCCATACCATTATCACGAGCTTTAAGTGAGTAGTATACAAGCAATGCTTCACCTGAGCAAGCAGCTTTTGAGTCTAGCATAAAAATTTTGCGTTCTGGAAATTCTTTTTTCAAATCTTCAACTGCAATAAGCAAACTTTGATATGTACTGCTCAAATTTGATGAAAAGCAAATATGCAATACATCATTGCCTTCTTGCAATATTGGTCTTAAAAATTCCGTTGCAGCGTAAGTTGTTATTAACGAAGTTGTTGGCATAGCACCGTTTCTTACTGCATCATAAAACTCTTTGCTGGAAAGTTGATTATCAATACCATACTCGGTATCGCCAATTGTATAAGTCATTGGAATTATTTTAAAGTTTTCAAATTTATTTACTAATTCTTGTGGGAAATCACAAGTAGCATCTGTTGTAATATAATAAGACATAAAAATTCTCCTTCGCTTAATTGTAATTAGTTTATTATTTACGATTAAAGTTAAACTAATAAAAAAGGTCTCAAAATAATGCCCCGAATATTTCTAACTTTTAATTCATATTATTTATTATAGCATATTTATATAAAATGTATTAGTATTTTGGCATAAAAAGCCTATATTCGATAAATTTAAGCATAAAACCCATATTTTACCTTTTTATTTTAAAATATTTGTGTATAAATGTCAATTGAACAAATAAAAAATTTAACAAATTAACATATTTATTTTACAATATTTATAGATTTGTTTGTTTTTAACTATGTTTATATACAAATTGTTTATTATTTTTAACTGTAAAATAGCCGTTTTAAGCAAAAATTTGGCTAAAATCCAGTAAAATTAATCAGATTTGACTTGTGTTTGTTAAATTTCAGTAAAATGTGCTGTTTTGACCATTTAAAAATTCTTCTTTTTGTCGAATTTTTGTCATAAAAGTGTGTAAAAAAGTCGTTTTTACACAAAATTTACACAAACGGCAAGTTGAAATATTGATTTTTATTTAATTATGTAGTATGCTATGAATATAGAGACACGTGTAATCCACGTAAAAAGGAGTTTATAATGAAAAGAACATTAAAAAGCTTCTTTGTATCTACTCTAATGGTTTTAATTTGTTTAACTTTGGTAGCTTGTGTTAAGGATACTCAAACTAATGAATTGGATTCTACATTACCATTTTCAGACAAATATCCTGAAAATGTAAACACTGAATACAAAATAAGTAGTGAAATGAATGCTATTGAAATGTATGAAGCCGGAGTTAAGAATTTTTTGGAAGCAGACTTTGTTGCTTCTCATCAACTAGGTAATATAACAACTAAATCACTTTTGGGTACTATGAACCAAAAGTTAGATTGTTTCAAAATAAAACAAGATAATAAATATTATTTGGATTCAACATCTTACACAGTAAGTGGTGGTCCTGAAATCAGAATGTGCGACCAAAGTATTTATGAAAATGGTAAATACAGAGTAAGGTCAGCAAACAGTGATGATATAAAAATAAACAAAGATAAAGACGGTATAATCGTATCAAAATGGCCTGCAACAAGTCATTTTAGCAGTTTAAGTGAAGGTTTGGACTCTTTTCCAGATGACCTTACAAGAATGAATATGTATATAGTAAATGCGGATACCGCCAAAAGTTTTACAAGAAGACCAAGATATGATGCAAAGAATAGAACTTACAAATTTAGTATAACTTTGGATCTTAGTACTGCTACAGAAGATTATATTCCTACTATGGTTTATAAAACTAATAAAGGTAGTAGTTTAATGAATATTTCAGGAAAAGATATTACATTTAGTAGGTTGAGACTTACAGTTGTAATGTGGGAAAATGGCTTGATTAAAAGCGTAGCAAATGATGAAGCTTATGACATCAAAGTATTTGGTGGAAGTAGTACAACTTTGCTTGCAACAACTTATTTCACTTATGACAGAGCAGAAAGAAATATTAATAATTATTTAACTTTCTAATAAATTGCTATAATTTCTTAATTTTGTAAGAATTTAGTGATTAGCTTTATAATTCTAATATTGTATTTAACTAAAAATCTTAATGCAGCTAATTAAATAGCTGCATTATTTATTTAAAATTGCCATTAAATGTTTAATTTCTACATTATGTGGATAATAATATTTTTAATATATGATGGAATAATTAAGTGACTATTAGTAATATAAATATAAAATAAATAAAATTGTCTTTTAGTTAATTTTTTGATAAGCTATAAATTAATGAAAATAAAATTAGTTAAGCAAGACAGATAGAAATTAAAAAAAAACAGCTTATTATCTACATTGCGTGGATAATAAGCTGTTTAATTTTAATTAGTTATTTGTTTAGTTGAAATCAAAATGAATAATTAATTCAAATTTATTTTGTAGCTTTGATTAAATCATTCATATTATAAATGCCTGGTGTTTTAATTGATGAGATAAATATACTTGCCTTAACAGCTCCTTCGGCAAATACTGCTTTTGAGCTTGCTTCATGTTTGATAGTTATGACTTCGTCATTTCCAAGGAATAGTACTTCGTGTTTACCTACAACTGTTCCGCCACGAACTGCGTGAATACCAAGTTCATTCTTTTTGCGTCTTTCGTTATTATCTTGTCTGCCAAACTTGTACTCAAGTGTGTTATTCATTTCTTCTTTAATTGCATCTGCAATTGAAAGAGCGGTGCCTGATGGACTATCAACTTTCATATTGTGATGTTGTTCTATAAGTTCGATATCAAAATTTTCGCCAAGTAGAGCAGTAGCTTTTCTTACTAAATCAATAAGCAAATTTATACCGATTGACATATTGCTTGATTTAAAAAGTGGTATTTCCTTTGACATTTCGTTTATATAGTCTAAGTCTAACTCACTATAGCCTGTAGTACATAATACTACTGGAATTTTATTTTCTTTGGCATAAGGCAAAATATCGTACAATGCTTCTGCACGAGAAAAATCGATAATTACGTCAGCCTTTACATTAATATCGGAAATACTATTGAAAACGGGTACAGAAAAATCTTTTTGATTTGCAAATTTATCAACGCCACCAATTACATTTGTATTTTCATTTTTATTTAAGCAGTCGTAAAGTGTTTTTCCCATTCTGCCGCCGATACCCCAAATTAATACATTAGTCATATATCCTCCGAAAGCAACTCTATATAGTTGCAGTTTTGTCATCATTTGTGACAAGTCATTTTATAGCAAGCACTTATATTATTTCCCATAACATTTTACTTAGAGCTTGCTAATTTTATTTAATAGTTTTTTAAAGTTTGATATTATCCTTATTTAATCAAACCAACATTGTACATTTCGTCAAGTACTTTAACTTTTCCGTTTTCGGAAATAGGTGTCAAAGGTAGTCTTGGTAAATTTTCGCCATATCCAAGTTTAGAACAAGCAAATTTAACAGGAATAGGATTTGTTTCGCAAAACATTATTTCCATTAATGGACGATATTTAAAGAATAAATCTTGTGCAGTTTTTAAATCACCATTTTGAGCAGCCTTTACCATTTCAACCATTTGTTTTGGTATGATATTACTTGCAACGCTTATTAATCCGTCTGCACCTAAGCTCATAACAGGTAAAATGATACCATCATCGCCACTATAAACTTTAAAGTCGCTATTACGAACTTCGCTTATTACGCTTGCTATTTGGCTGATATTGCCACTTGCTTCTTTTACTGCAACAATGTTAGGTATTGCTGATAAAGCTTTGATAGTTTTTGGCAAAATATTAACACCAGTTCTACCAGGCACATTATATGCAATAATAGGAGTATTGACACTGCCTGCAATTTGAGCGTAGTGAGCAATAAGTCCTTCTTGAGTGCATTTATTGTAATAAGGTGTTACAACAAGCAACATATCTGCACCTAATTTTTCTGCTTCAATGCTGTTTTCTACAGCGGTAGCAGTAGAATTTGAACCTGTTCCAACTATTACAGGTACTCTTTTGTTTATTTTTTCAATTGCAAATTTGATAGTTGCCACTTTTTCATCGTGTGACATTGTAGATGCTTCGCCTGTAGTACCAAGGACAACTAACGCATCAATTCCGTTTGCAATTTGGTCTTCTATTAGTCTGCCATAAGCTTCAAAATCCACACCTTTAAAATTAAATGGTGTGATAAGAGCAGTAGCAACGCCTGAAAACATAATGACCTCCTTTAAGGTAAATAAGTATTTAGCTTATTTTTTAATTGAAATTAAATTAAATTGTAGCAAAAGTAAATAATAATGTAAAATTATCAAAATTTTACTTGACTAAAAATAGTCAAGTAAAACTCAAATTATTTTGATTTCTTTTCCATCAATTTTTGTACAATTTGTACTGCGTTTGTAGCAGCACCTTTACGGATATTGTCTGCAACAACCCATAGGTTACAACCGCTTGGAATAGTTTCGTCAATTCTTACTCTTCCTACATAAGTCTCGTCGTGTCCGCTAGAGATAATTGGCATTGGGTATTTCAAATTAGCTGGGTCGTCATATAAAATAACATTTTCAGCACCGCGTAAAGCTTCGTAAATACCTTCCAAAGTACAAGGTTTTTCAAACTCAACATTGATAGATTCACTATGACTGTTAAGTACAGGTACTCTTACTGTAGTAGCTGTAACTTTAATGTTTTTGTCAAGGATTTTTTGAGTTTCTTTCATCATTTTTTCTTCTTCTTTAGTGTAGCCATTTGGCAAGAACACATCAATGTGAGGAAGAACGTTGTTAAAGATTGGGTAAGGGAATTTTTTAGGTTCAGCACCTTTAACGCCTTCAACCAAATCATTATAACCTGCAACACCTGCACCTGAAACAGCTTGGTATGTACTATATACAATACGTTTGATAGTGTATTTATCGTGTAGTGGTTTTAATGCAACCATTGCTTGAATAGTAGAGCAGTTAGGGTTTGCAATAATACCTTCGTTCCAATCGATATCTTGTGGGTTTACTTCAGGTACAACAAGTGGAACATTGTCATACATACGCCATTGGCTTGAGTTGTCAACAACGATAGCACCGCATTTAACAAACTCTGGTGCGAATTTTGCAGAAGTAGAACCGCCTGCAGAGAAAAGAGCAAAATCAACAGGGTATTTTGCGATATTTTCATTGTTAAGTTCAATAACAGTGTGTGGTTTACCCATAAAATCAATTACTTTACCAGCACTTTTGCTAGAAGCAAAAAGATAGTAATTTTCTACAGGAAGTTGTCTTTCAGTAAGAACTTCCAAAAATTTGTTACCTACCATACCAGTAGCACCAACAACTGCAACATTAAATTTTTTCATATATGCCTCCAAAAATTAAAATCAAAATTTATTTAAAACAAAGCAAATTTGCTTTTGTATTAACCATAATAAAATTGCAAGTAAATAAAATTAAAAAAGCAGTACGACTATCGTACTGCAATAAAATTATCATTTACCGCTAGCATAATAGTACTCCATCTAAGATGACAGTTATAAGGATTTAGCCTTATACCCAACCTTAACCACTGCAATATGATTAAGACCTCGGCAACCATACCCTTTCTGTCAGTCGGTAATTGCATACCAATCGGCGGACATACTATTGCTGATTGCTCCTCTATTAGCATCTGTTTTACTTTACACAATAATAGCATATTTTTTTTAATTTGTCAAAAGATTTGCTAAAAATAATTGATATTTTTTTAATTTTAGTGTATAGTTAAATATAGTAAAATGAAAAACAGTGTAATTTGAGACAAAAATGTCAAAAATCAAATAGTAAATGTTAAAGCCTTTTGCTTGGATACAATTGTGCTATTTGTAATATGATATGTTAAATTATATTTATTTGACAATATTTGTTTGTTTTAATTGTAGTTGTTTAAAGCTTAGTAAAATGTGATTTAACTACAATATGGTATAAAGTTGCACTTATGTGTTTTAGTAAATTTAGGAGTTTTTTTAGATTATGGCAAAAGCAGTAAATTCACAAAAATCAAATAAAGAATCATTTGCATCAAGAGTTTTGAAAAATATGACTTTAGGCAATGATTTGAGTATAAATAGACCAAGCATTGAAACAACTATGTTCCGTCACTGGTGGCGTACATTTAAGTTGAATTATAGTACACTTGTGCTTCAAAATATATTCTGTTTGTTACTTGCTGCACCATTTATAGCAATTGTGTTTTTTGTTATGCCTTATCTTGAGCAATATTGGATAGCACAAAGTGCATTTAACTTTGTTGGTGAATTAGGTTTTGGTTTTACAGGTAGTACAACTGATACTATTTCAGCAGTAAAAGGTATTTATTTGTTTAGATTAATGTTTTATTCTTTGATAATACCTTGTTTTGCAATTATGGGAATAGGTTTGTCAGGTTTGTTTTACTCAAGCAGAAATGTGGCTTGGGGTGCAAAAGTCAAATTCCGTCATTTGTTCCGTGGTATTAAAAAGTATTGGTGGCAATATATGCTTGCATTTACTGTAATAGGTGTTGCGGTATACGGAGTACTTGCATCTATCTATGGTTATTTGTATTTGACAACTGCAGGTATGACAAGTTGGTATATGTGGATAGTAATGATTATTGCTTGCATTATAGCTTTGCTTGTTGTATTCTTTATGTTAATGTATTTGCCAATCATTAATATGTACAATTTTAAAATAAAAGACAAAGTTAAAAATAGCATATTGCTTTCAGTCGCATTAATTATGCCATCTGTATTTCTTTCAGCAATTTTGATTGGTTTGCCTATTGCTTTGATTTGGTCAAGCCTAACAAAAATGATTTTGCTTGTTACATTTGCATTGTTTGGGTTTGCAGCTTATACAACTGCTATTCAATGTTACGGCGTTTTTGCGGCAGATAATTATACAACAATTTTATATCAAAATATGCTTTATATTCAAGACAAAGAGCGTCGTCGTGCGGCAAATGTTAACCGCAAGCCTAGCGGTAACAAAAAAAATAAGAAGAAAGGAAAAAGATAATGGAAGCGTATTCAGTTATAGCAAAATTTTATGATAGTGCTAATACTGACTTTGATTATTTAAAATATTTTGAATTTATTAAGCACTACTTGAGCGGAAAAGTTGTTGAACTTGCGTGTGGAAGTGGTGCTTTTACTGATTATTTAATCAAAGTTTGTGATAATGTTATTGCAGTAGATAGCTGTGCGGAAATGTTGGATATTGCAATTAAGCGTCATTTTAAAAACAGAAAATACATTCAGTTTATAAAAGACGATATGTTAAACTTTACACCGATTACAAAAGTTAATGGCGTGGTTGCAGTTTGTGACGGGTTTAACTACATAAATTTGCAAAATATCTCAAAAGTGTTTGGTAACATAAGCAGTTATATAAAAACAGGCGGATATTTTATTTTTGACATTAGTAGCAGTCATAAATTGCAAAATATTATTGGAAACAATGTGTTTTTTGAAGATAATGAAGATATTACTTATCTTTGGACTAACAAATTGCAAGAAACTTGTGTGCAAATGGATATTACCGTGTTTGAAAAAACTGGGGAACTTTATAAAAGAGAAGACGAAAGTCATATACAATATATACATAATGAAAATATATTAAAAGATATATTGACGGAAAAAGGGTTTGATGTACAGCTTTTTGATGGGGAGAAATTTGATAAATTGAAAAGCGATAGCTCAAGAGTGCTGTTTATTTGTAAAAAAGTTAAATAAATTTAAATCGAAGGTGAAGAATGGATACAATACAAAAGGCAATTTTATTTGGTGGAAAAGCTATAGTTACTGTGGTAAATGTTAAAGATTTGGTGCAGGTAGTTAAGAACAAACAACAAACTAATGACCCTGCAACAGAAGTGCTTGGAAGAGTGCTTGCAATTGGTGCTTTTATATCTAGCGGAATAAAAGGTACTGCAATGAAAGTTAGTATTAGCGTAAATGGTGATGGTAAATGCGGTAATATTATTGTTGCGGGAGAAACTGGTGGTATTGTTCGTGGTTTTGTGCAAAATAGAAATCCACAAATTAATAAGCTTGACAACAGAAAATATGACATAAGTGAAGCAATAGGTGAAAATGGTAGTATTACTGTAATAAAAGATTTTGGGTTAAAAAATCCTTATGTTGGTAAAACTCAATTAGTAAACGGCAGTATTGATAATGACTTTGCTTATTACTTTACAAGTAGTGAAGGTTTGCCTACTGCAATATCAAGCGGTGCAATAGTAAAAAACGGAAAGGTTTTGTCTTGCGGTGCGATTATTGTGCAACCAATGCCTAATTGCGAAGAAGAATATATTGTTATGTTGCAAGATATTGTAAGGAATTTTGCAGATTTTGGGAGTCTAATTCAAGCTAAAACGCCTGAGCAAATTATAGACGATAACTTTGGACATTTTGAGTGCAAACTTATGCCTGCCATTACGCCTGAATTTAAGTGTAAGTGCAGTGAAGAGAGAATGCAAAATATAATCAAAGGCTTAGATAAAAAGGAACTAGAAGATATTTTGGCAAAAGAAGGTCAAATTGAAATCCATTGTGACTTTTGCAATACATATTACAGATTTGATAAAGATAAAATAAACGAAATTATTAAAAAATAAATATAAATTCAAATATTTAAAGGGGAGGGATATGATTAGCTTTGATGAATTTTTAAACTCTGATAAAGTTTTTTCAATTGCAAAAAAATATTTTGAAAAAGAAGATTACAATGCTTTTGTTAATTTCATAAAAGGTAATTTTGATAAATGTCCGCCCGAAGTTAAATCTGAGTTGTTGATAATGCTTGGTATAATTTATAGTAGTTGGGGTTCTTATACTCAGGCAATATTTGTATTGAAACTGGCTATCAAATTTAACCCCAAAAACAGTAACGCTTATTTAAATCTTGCAAGGGTTAGTAAAGATGCAGGAATTGATGACGAGTTTAAAGCAGCTTTTGTAATGTATAGCAATATGGATTACGAAGGACTTATAAAACAAGAAGATTTAATTAATTATTTTAACAGATTAAACGAACAAGTTGACGATACAGAGTTTGTGCTTGTTGACGACGACTTTAGAAAGAATAGTTTGTTTGAAAAAGCTACTAAATACCTTGATGCGGGGGAGATAGACAATTCTGTCGATTGCTTAAACGAGTTAGTCGATAAATATCCTGACTTTTTGCCAGCTTATGAAGTTTTAACATATATTTATCTTACATTTTTTGACGACGATAAGTTGGAAAAGCTTGCTAAACTAAGGTTTGAAAGATTTCCTGATAATGTGGAAGCAATTGCGCTTTATCTTTATACCAAAAGGTTTGATTTGAGTGTAGAGAATAGCAAACTTATGGAAAAGTTTTTTACAACTCCAATAAATAGTATGCTTACTCTAAAACGCGTTTGTGAAGTTTTTGATGCTTGCGGTAAATATTCTGAGTGTTTGGGGCTTATAAATGATTATGCAAAAAATAACAATGCGGGAAATAACTATGACATTTTGATGATGAGTTTGGTTGCAAATCTTAAATTGCAGGACAAACAAACGGCAGAACAATTGTTGCAAAAAGTCAAAAATTACTATGGTATACTAGGTGTAGGACTTTTGTATGACTACATGAAAAATTGTAATGCAGACGAACTTAAAATTGTAAATTTCAATTGCATTGCAAGTGAAATGTGGGATATAACAAATATTTTGTTTACACAACTTTTTGATAAGGTTATTACAGAAAAGCCTGTAAGTGATAATGAGTTTTGGACTGTATTTGAGTTGCTTTTACTCACTCAAGACGAAGATGTTATTATTAAGTTTTTGTATGAGTTTAAAGAGCAGTTTACACTTAAAAATGCGGAGAAAATCGTATCTATTTTATATTTAAGGCAGATTACTAATATTGTAAAAGCTGGTGTGATATACGCTTTACTTTTGTGCGGTGTGACGCATTTTACATTTCTTGCAGATGGTGGAATTAATAGAGAAAAACTTTTGCCAATAAGCGAATTAGATAATTATCCTGAATGTTACAGAGATGCTTATTATTATGCTTTTGCATATTGCGGACTTAATACAGATACTTTTGCTGACAATGTACACCAATCTGCTATGGAGTTATTGGAAACAATGAAAACCAGTAAAAGGAAATTTAGAGATGAATTTGCTTTAGCTGCAGTGGTAATATGCAATTCCTATGTTATTGTGGGGGAAAACATTGTTGAAACAGTATCCAAAATAGTGGAATGTAATGCTAAAAGGGTAAAGTCATATATCAACATTATACAAAAAAATGGTGAGTTTTTTGATTTGGAAGACGACGACATTTTTGAAATACTTATACGCAGAATCGCAAATAAAATTACAGAAGACTAAAAAATTATACTTAACAAAATTATAACTATGGCAAAAATGATTTTATGTTTATTAGCAATTATTATAATTTTGTCAAACATTTGTTTTTAATTTTTGCAAAAATATTATTAATAAAAATTATATCGCATACAATTTAGTATGCGATATGTTTTTAAGTTGGTGTTTTTGTTTGTAGGAGTAGTAATCGGTGCCGGTTTTGCAACTGGCAGTGAGATAGTTTTATATTTTAAAAATAGCGGTTATTTATCTGTATTACTTGCAAGCTTGATAATGGGTGCTTTGAGTGTTATTTTTTGTTATTTTGGAAAGTTGCAAAAAAAGTCTAAAATAGTCAATAACCTTTCAAAAATCGTGGTATTTTTATCGTCAATAGTCACTTATTGCGTTATGATTAGTGGTACGGCAGAGCTTATTTATACCCAATTTGGTATTAAATATTTGGGGATAATTACTGGCTTGATAGTGGCTGTTTTAATGCTTTACGATATAAGAATTATCAAAGTTTTGAACTTAATAATCGTGCCATTAATTGTAGTTATTATGATAGTTATTTTGGCAATAAGCGGCGGACAGATTTATACGGGTATTGATTTTTCTTCGTCCTTAAAATATGCGGGAATGAATATGTTGCTTGGTGGTTATTTTATGAGTGAAGAAGGGGACAAATTATCTCATAAGCAAATAGCAATGTCAGGGGTACTTGTGACATTGGTTATGGCATTGCTTATGAGTGTATGTTATATGATAAGTATGCAAGCACCTGTATCTGGTATGCCAGTGTTTGAAGTTGCTAGAAGTTACGGACTAGGTGTTTTAGCGGCAATTGTGGTATACCTTGCAATTTTTACAACTTTGATTGGCTCAGGCAGAGCATTTGCAGATATGATTTTAAAAATAGTTCCGCATAAGTGGTTTGTATTTACTCTGTTTTTTACATTAGGCTGTTATTTTGACGGATTAGATTTTGCAGCTTTAGTAGGTTTTTGCTATGGCGAAATAGGTGAACTTGGACTTATGGTTTGCTTAATGGTAATTTGTAATATGATTTACGCTGTAATTTTAAAAGCAAAAAATAACTACAAAGGGCTAAGTAATAAATTAAAAATTTAATTTAATAATTATTAAAATGTTTACAAATAAATAAAAGTATGATATACTACTTTGTAGTACATATTTTACTGAAGGTGAAAAAATGAAATTTAGCAAAAAAGACATATTTACTATTCCAAACATTTTGACATACATTAGGATAGTGTGTGTGCCATTTTTCATTTGGTTTATACTTGATAAAAGCATACCAAACAATCTTTACATTGCGTTTGGTATATTTATATTTGCATCAATTACAGATATGGTAGATGGTTTTATCGCAAGACACTACCACTTGATTAGTGATATCGGTAAAGTTGCAGACCCAATAGCAGACAAATTATTGCAAGTGTCAACACTTGTTTGCCTTACTATTTTGGGTAAAATTGCGTTGGTATTTCCGATAATATTTTTTATAAAAGAAGCTTATATGGTTATAGGCGGAAGCGTGATTGTCAAAATATTCAAAAGTGACTATGTATTGCAGTCTAACATTTTTGGTAAAGCTGCAACTTGCCTTAACTCATTGGGTATAGTTTTAGGATTTTTTGCAGGGGAAGTTAATCGCGCTTATGATATCGCCGTCAACGTGATTCTAGCTTGCGGTGCTGTGTTTGCAATTTGTACTGCCGTGATTTATACAATGCAATTTTTCAAATTCCGCAAACGTGAACTTAACGAAAAAAGGATAAAAGCTGTTGCGGATAGCGATTTGCAAAGCAATAATCAAGATGAGACTATAGATGTTATTGTTGAAACAGAAATTAAGCAAGAAGCAGATACAATCAATGCAGAAACTATTGATGCTGTAGAAAATGTAAATGATAATAACGATAGCGAAAATAATGATAGTGAGAAATGCTGATGGGAATAATTGATTTTAGATTTCTACTTTCCGAAATATTTGTTTGGAGTATTGATAGATTTAAAAATCCTTATGTAATAAGCGGAATAATAGTAATGGTAATAGGTATTATACTGGTTATTTTCAGCAATAAAATAGCTTATAAAATTACTTTAAAAATGAAAGATGCTGACGATAAAAAGCTTGCCAATGTAGGAATTTCTGTTAAAGTTGTTGCTTTTGCAGTAACATTAATAGGTGCGTTGCTTGCAGTACTAGTTGTGGATTAGTACTTTTAAACTAAAAATCAAGCGGCTAAAATATTAGCTTACAAAAATATAAAAAATGAAGAATTACTGCCTTAATGTTTTGTTTGTTACAAACGATAATTAACGGCGAGAAAAATAGGAAGGTGTTAGTATATGGATATGTCTAAAACATATAATCCGCGTGAATTTGAAGAAAAATTATATAAAGAGTGGGAGACAAAAGGTTATTTCAGAGCTGAAGTAGATAGCAAAAAACAACCTTTTTCTATTGTTATTCCACCACCTAATATTACAGGACAATTGCATATGGGGCACGCTTTGAACAATAGCATTCAAGACACTATTGTTAGATTTAAGCGTATGCAAGGGTATTCTACTTTGTGGCTTCCTGGTACAGACCACGCATCAATTGCGACAGAAGTTAAAATTGTTGAAAAAATGAAATCTGAAGGACTTACAAAAGCCGATGTTGGAAGAGACGGCTTTTTGGAGCGTGCTTGGGATTGGAAAGAGCAGTATGGTGGAAGAATTATCGAGCAATTAAAAAGGCTTGGTTCTTCTTGTGATTGGAGCAGACTTGCTTTTACAATGGACGATAATTTAACTAAAGCGGTAAAACACGTTTTTGTCAAACTTTATAACAAAGGTTTGATTTACAAGGCTGACCGTATTATAAACTGGTGTCCTTCTTGCAAAACTGCACTTAGTGATGCAGAAGTTGATTATGAAGAGCAAGATTCTTTCCTATGGCATATAAGATACCCTATGGCTGACGGCAGTGGGGAGCTTGTTGTTGCAACAACAAGACCGGAGACTATGCTTGGTGATACTGCAGTTGCTGTAAACCCTAAAGACGAAAGATATAAAGATATAATCGGAAAAATGCTTATTTTGCCACTTACTAATAAGAAAATACCTGTAATTGCCGATGAGTATGTAGAACTTGATTTTGGTAGTGGCGCAGTAAAAATTACACCTGCACACGACCCTAATGACTTTGAAGTAGGTTTAAGACATAATTTAGAAGTTATCCGTATTATGAATGACGACGGAAGTATGAATGAACTTGCAGGCAAATATTGCGGACTTGATAGGTTAGAGGCAAGAAAAGCAATTGTTGCAGATTTAATAGCTGGCGGATATTTAATTAAAGAAGAGCCTTATAAACACAATGTTGGTGTTTGCTATAGATGTCATAATGTTGTTGAGCCAATTGTTAGTAAACAATGGTTTGTTAAAATGGGACCACTTGCTGCACCTGCAATTAAAGTTGTAAAGGATAAGAAAATAGAATTTATTCCATCAAGATTTAGCAAAACTTATTTCAATTGGCTTGATAATATTAAAGATTGGTGTATTTCCCGTCAGTTGTGGTGGGGACACAGAATCCCTGCATATTACTGCGAAGATTGTGGGGAAATGATGGTACAAGAAGATGCACCTGCAGTTTGTTCTAAATGTGGTGGCACTCATTTAAAACAAGACGAAGATGTGCTTGACACTTGGTTTTCTTCTGCTTTATGGCCATTTTCTACACTAGGTTATCCTGAGCAAACAAAAGATTTGCAGTATTTTTATCCTACAAGTTTGTTAGTTACTGCTTACGATATTATTTTCTTCTGGGTAGCAAGAATGATTTTCAGTGGCCTAGAGCATATGGGAGATATCCCATTCCCTGAAGTTTTGATACACGGCATTGTTCGTGATAGTCAAGGCAGAAAAATGAGTAAGTCATTGGGCAATGGTATTGACCCGCTTGAGATAATTGATAACTATGGTGCAGATAGCTTGAGATTGAGTTTGCTTATGGGTATTGCACCTGGTGGAGATACAAGATTTATTGAAGAAAAGGTTATTAGTTGCCGTAATTTCTTAAATAAGGTTTGGAATGCGTCAAGATTTGTTATGATGAATAGTGAAAATGTCAAACTTAAGGAAATGGGAACATTCCGTTTGACACCAAGCGACAAGTGGATTTTGTCAAAACTAAATCGTACAATTAAGGAAAGCACTAAATGTATGGAAAAATATGATTTAGGTCTTGCTTGTAGTTCGATTTATGATTTTGTATGGAATGATTTTTGTGACTGGTATATTGAGCTTTCAAAGGCAGCTTTGTATGGCGATAATGCGGACAAAAAAATCAATACAATTACTGTATTAAATTATGTTCTTGACAAAATTTTAAAATTGTTACACCCATTTGTTCCGTTTATTACAGATGAAATCTATTCATTTACTAAATACGCTAAATCAAGCATAATGGTTAGTGAATGGCCGGAAATAGTAAAAAAATACAATTATAAAAAGGAAAGGGAAACATTTGAAAAAGTTATGGATATTATAAAAGATATTCGTAATTTGAGAGTGGAAATGAATGTTAAACCTTCTTTAAAAATTGATTTAATCATTGCACCTAGTGTTGATATTAAAGTTTTGGATACTATTATGCCATATATCATTAAAATGGCAAATATTGGCAGAGTGACTTATATAAAAGATAAACAAGAAATTACAGAAAAAGTTAGTGTTATTTTGAGTGATTTTGGTGATATTTTAGTGCCACTTGGTAATCTTGTTGATAATGAAAAGGAAATTGCAAGATTGACTAAAGAGTTGCAAGATACTAATAGTGAGATTGAGCGTGCAACTAAAATGCTAAACAATCAAGGCTTTATTGCAAGAGCACCAAAACAATTGGTTGACAAGGAAAAAGAAAAACTTGCAAATTACACTAGTTTAGCAGAAAAAATTAAAATTCAAATTGAAGAGTTAAAAAATGCGTAATTATAAATATTTATTTTGGGATTTTGACGGCACAATAGTAGATTCTTTTGAAGGTTGTAGTTTTGCTTTTAGTAAAGTGTTTGAGCATTTTGGGCTTGACATAAAAAGAGAAAATACAAAGCAATTTATAGGACCACCTCTAAAAGTTACTTTTACAGATTTGCTTGGAGAAAGTAAAGAGCCGTTTGCACGTGAGCTTTACAGGGAATACTATATTAATCAAGGCGGGCAAAATATGTGCAAGCTATTTGATGGTATGGACAAAATTTTAGCTGAAATAAAAAGCTATGGATACAAAATGTATGTTGCAACAAGCAAAAGGGAAGACATTGCAAGCGAAATGCTTAAAGAGTTTAATGTTTTGAGTTGCTTTGACGGAGTGTTTGGTACTGTAGAAAGTGCAGGAAGAATAGACAAAAAAGACATACTTGAATATGCTGTTAAAATGTCTTGTAGTGATAAAAAAGATTGCCTTATGATTGGTGACTCTATATATGATGCAATGGCTGCAAATCAAGTAGGTATGGATTGCCTAGCCGTAGCTTATGGCTTTGGAAATGTAGAAAATATGTCAAAAATCGGTATTATTTCGTGTGCAAACACACCTAATGATTTGTTAAGAATATTAAAAAAGTAATAGGGAATTTGGTTTTTTCAAAAGAATACAAAATTGTTTGCTCACAAAATTATTTACAAATTGAATATTATGTGAGAAAACTTAAATAAAATAAAAGGAGAAAGTTTATGCGATTTTCAAGACTTGCTTTGCAATACCTTCGTAAGAATTTTTGGTATCTTGCTTTAGCTACTTTAGTTCCGTCTGTAATTATGGGATTGCTGACAGAACCTTGCACAAATATTCAATTATTCGCAAATTTCAAACCTGAAACAATGGTGACTTTCGGTGATGTGTTTTTTGCAGTAAGCGAACTTAATTGGAAGTCAGTTGTAGTTGGAATTTTTGCTGTGCCTATATTTAGCGTATTTTTCAGTATTGTATGTGGGCTTGAGTCAAAGCATATGCGTTGGGGTATACTTTCAGGCGAAGGTTTAATGAAACGTGTAAACAACAACTTTTTGCCTGTATTTAAATTAATGTTGATATTTATTTTTGTAATGGAATTGTATGCTGTAATTTGTGCATTATTTACTTTTTTGTGGGTAAAGGTAATACAAAAAACTGCAGTTGCTTTGGCATTAACTATTACAATAAATGTGTTACTATTTATCGTTATGCTTTGTGCTATGGTACTTTTAAGTTTGACATTGCCTATTATGTCTATTACAGGCTTAAACTTAAGAAAAGCAATTGCGGAATCAATTACATTGTTAAAAGGTAAATTCTTTAGAATGTTGTTTGCAATTGTGATTCCTGTAATAATTCCTTATGTTATAATGGCAACGCTTGCAGCTTTTGGTATTATTTGGAGAAAAATAATTAACATTTTCTTATTTGTTTATATATTCTCATATTATATTACATTAATGTATACTACTTATTTAGATATTGAAGATATTGACAGAGAAGACCTTAAAAATAAATATTTAAAGTTGGTGGAGGATTAATATGCTAGCGAAACATTCATTTTCAATAACTGTGTCAAGGTTTTCGTTGTTCTATAAGTTTTTGCTGTATTTAAGTTTAGTATTATTAATATTTGCAGCAATATCAATAAGCTCAATGTATTATATAATGAAACCTATTTTTCAAGGCGTTCAAAATATGCACTTTTTTGAGCATTGCTTAACAGCGTTTAAGTCTATGTTTGGTGGAGATTTGTCTGTTCAAAATGCGGCTTTTGGAGTTTTAGGACAAGACTTTGCAAAGATTTCAGAAGTTTTTGCTACAAATAAAAACAATGTTGTAGGTGCAGTTTGCGCTTTGATTGCGTTTTTGTTTTTAGGTAAGTTTTTGATAACAATCGGGCATTACCCTTTATCAGATGTATTAAATAATTTTATGAATAGTAATAGTAAATTCGGTTTTACATCTAACTTGATTGCTCACCTTAAAAAATCTGTTGCTTATAGTTTTATTGATACTTTGATTTACATTCCATTTATGCTACTTTTGGCTGGTTTAATGTATTTGGTATTGTGGGGAGTTGGTAAATTATCTATATTGTTTGCATTAGGGTTATGTGTTACAATTTTTGTTGTAATTATTTCCTTAAAAAGGTCTGTGTTTGCAATGTGGCTTCCAACTTATATCAATGAAGAGTTAGGCGTATTTAAAAGTTTGCAAAAAGCAATTCTTACAAACAAAGATTTAATTGTTAAAAACTGGGGATTGTTTACCGCTATCAGCTTTGTGGCTTATGGATTTACAATGATATTTGGTTTGGTGACTTTTGGTATCGGTTTTGTAATGGCAATCTGCTTTTTAAATATTTTTTATTTGAGCATCGGCTTGGTTATCTACTATCGTAGAAATGAAAGAAAATACTATATTGATGCTGAAACCGTTATTGATAGTAAACACTCTATTAAAGCAGTATACTAATTAAAAATGATTAACAAAAAGCTCAAAGTTAATTTTGAGCTTTTTTATTTTAATTTGTATTGACAATTATTTAGGAAATTTTTTACATTAAAATTTAAAAAGGGTATTGTATAATTGCAATATGTGTGGTATACTAAAGATGTAGAACAACTGCAATATACGAGAGAAAATTGTATTTTGTAACCACATTAATAATAAGGGACTGCGAGTTTTGGTACACAATGTCACGCCCTCGACCTTTAAGGTTATGGCAGGGGAAGACAGCGGTATCAGGTAGCTAACCCACCTCGACAAGCGAGGTTTTCAAAAAGTTTTCTTTCGGTAAAGCGGTGCTACACGCTATTTGCGTTTTTGGGATATGTCTTATGGCATATCCCTTATTTTTTTAGATATAATTTTGAAATAATTATTAGTTTTTATTTAAATAAGGAAATCATTTTATTAATAATACAAATTAATCAATGATAATATAAAAAGTTTAAGCCATAAAATTTCTTAAAAAGCTAAGAGTAATTAAATATTTTCCTTATTATTAAGCACCATAAAACAATCGTCTTATGGTGCTTATTTTTGTGTAAAGTTTTAATTATTAAATTTAGGTGTTTTATACAATAATGCTATCAAAAATCGGGGGTAAATGGCAAAAATAGTGAGATCGGAAGAGCACACGTCTGAACT
>OFGN01000809.1_pt1 | contig 29497 bp, 31 predicted proteins | sample 1521821 | NCBI WGS metagenome assembly OFGN01 (sample SAMEA3504094, study PRJEB24116) | mouse gut metagenome | biome: mouse gut; feature: mouse-associated habitat; material: faeces | place: Denmark | collected 2011
AAAGCAAAATAGCGCCGCTGCCGTCGGCGGTACGGTTGCCTACTACGGCGTAGAAAGCGCCGTCCGGGTCCCGCCACACCTTGGGGTCCCGGAAGTCGATGGTGCTGCGCCGCTGAAAATAGTAGCCGTTGCGGCTGTGGCGTCGAGAGGCGTGCCATAGTCGGCGGTGAGGCTTACACCCTTTTCTTCAAGCAGACGGAAGCCGCCTTGGCTGAAATGCTCACGCAAAAGATCGAGCTGGTCGGCGTCGAGGCCGTCAACCATGATACCCACCAGCAGGCGAGCCTGCTCGGGCGAGGCAGCGCCGGCGCTGATAGTGGCCATTGAGGCTACTATCGCCAGAAGCAGGCGCGACATGGCAGCATCGAATTTTTTACGTTTAAGCACTTTCATTTTTACGATAGATGAATATATAGTTTGCTGCCCGCATCATATCTGCCAGTATAAGAGGCAGAAAGGCGGCATTGGCACTTTGTGGCAACCAAGGCCAAGAGGCCAGCAGGAGCAAAAGCACTGCAAAATTAACAATTTGGTAGCAAAAAAGTTCTTTCTTGCATTTTTTTAACCATATAAAAATTGCCGGCAGCAGGCATAAGGGGTTGATCCAGAAGTAGAGATAGTTGGGCGACGTGGCTTCATGCACCGATACGAATATCAGGAATGTGAGCAGACAGCCGGCCAAGCCGAGCACGCCGAAGTAGGCCGAGTCGAACCATCGTGTGACTTTGCGGCGGCGGATATCTCTGATTGTAATGCCTAAGGTAACGGCGAAGAATGCCCAGCATACAGCGAGTGGCGTCGCATACCATGGTGTAGGAGCTTCGATGGCGGCGTCAGCCTCGGTGTCGATAATGGCTATAGTGTTGCTTGCCAGAGGCTTTCCGCTATAGGTGGCCGATGGAAGCATGCCGTCGAGCTCTACAGGTGCGAAAGCAGCCTCACGGCGGGTGAGCGTGTAGTCTATGCCTGAGCCTAAGGCGAGGTCGATACCGAACTGATACCAAGGATAATTGCGATGATAGTGCCGCATGATGTTGCGGAATGTCATCATCGGGTAAGAGTTTGCCTCGAATGGTGCGGGAGCGAGAATTATGCTGTCGCCTAGCGCCGACTCTACAGCAGCGAGAGGGCGGGTGGCGCAGTTGTCTTTAACGTAATTGTAGCGGTAGGTGCGGTTTTGCGGGAGCACCTGATTGTCGAGAGCCGCTATGAGTTTGCGCTTTGTCTCTCCGGAGAGGTTGAGCTCGTGAGCCACTGCGCGGCGGCCTTCTTCGTAATATTGCGCCATGAACGGGTCGAAAGGCCATTTCACGGTGATATAGTCGGTCTCGCCTTTGACGAAGCGGCCTACGAAGTTGGGCGAATCGAAGTCGAAAACGCCGTAGTTATAAGCTACAGCCGGCTGTCCCGGCAGTTGCACGGCTATTGCCGAGTGGCCTTCGAGCTGAAAAATCTCTGCACCGGGATATATATTTACAAACCATACGGCAGTGTCGGCGCGCTCAGGCAGCGACCACGGATAAGCCGCCGCCAAGAGGGCGTTGAGCATTACTGCCATAATGATTGCAAGCCGTTTCATCTGATGTCGAGCAATTTATGGGTCTGAAGCGAGAGGCGCCATGAGGGGTGCGCAAGGATGTAGTCGATTGTTTCCTTGATGTTGAGCCCCGAGCATGGTTGAAGAAAGCGCCGGGGTGTGCCGAACAATGCGGCTGTCTCCTCCACATCCTGGCCTTGATATACAATCTTCAGCTCGTCGACGCGGTCGATGTTCCATGGCGCGTCTTTGGGCGAGCATGTCACCCAATCTACTTCCGGAGGCGCCGGCAGAGAACCGTTTGTCTCGATCTGCACATAGAAGCCCTTGGCTTTGAGCCGCCTGAGCAGGTCGCTGTCGAGCTGCAGCAGAGGCTCGCCGCCTGTGACTACGAGGTGACGCCTCGGAAAAGCGGCGCAGGCGTCGGCTATCTCCTCACCGCTCATCTGCCGGCCATGGTGATGGTCGGTGTCGCAGAAAGAGCATTGGCGGTTGCAGCCGGCGAAGCGCAGAAATACGGCAGGAGTGCCGGTATAGAATCCTTCGCCTTGGAGAGAGTAGAATATTTCGTTGACAGTGTAAACCTTAGTCGCGCTCATAACTTGCAATATTCCCCTCGCTTTCCTGCACATCCACCCTATAGCAGTTCTCGATATTGTCGCATATCCAGCGGGCGATATTCTCGGCTGTAGGGTTGAAAGGCAGCACATCGTTGAGCACCTTGTGGTCCATCTTTTCTTCGAGCATACGCTTTACATGAGTAAAGTCGGTAACCATACCGGCCGGGTTGAGAAACTCCGAGCGGCAATGCACGGTCACAATCCAGTTGTGGCCATGAAGGCTGCAGCACTTGCTTTGATAAGGAAGGTCAAGGCGATGAGCCGCAGAAATCTCTATGCGTTTACTTATATAGTACATACGAGTGCAAAGATACGAATAACTGAGCGCAATGCCAAATTTATTTAGATATTCACGGGGAGTTTCAGTTGTCGGAGGCTATGGAGGGCATGTAGCCGTGCCGGTGGCGGTGCGGGTGTAGGTGCTGTAGTCGAACAGCGGGGTGCGTGTGGCCGAGCGGAGCATATTGTTGTAGTCCCACTCGTAGCTTATGCCCTTGTTGCTGTCAGTCAGCATATTGCCGTTGGCGTCGTAGGAGTATTCGGTGTCAAGGTCGACGCCGTCGGCGAAGTTCATCGCATGCTCGTTGATGGTGGCGCCGCTGCCGTCATAGATAGAGCGCACGCGGTTGCCGTCGTATTCATAATAAAGCTCGTCGATAAGGGCTGTTTTCGAAGCGCCGTTGTCGCCAAGTCGCGTTAGGAAGCATATATTTCCGTTGAGGTCGTAGTTATATCCTGTGCTGCGGTCATTGCCTCCGACATCAATGTCGGCGAAAGAAAGCCTGCCGGCTGCGTCGTAGCCATAGCTGTTGTCAGAGACAAGGCCATCGAGGGTGTCTGTGATTTTGGCGATGGAGCCTGAGTAGAGCCCCTGATACGACACCGGGCAGTCGGCATACTGCCTCATCTGCGCCACATCGGGCGACGGCTGCGTGACGCGCTCGCTCACTGTCCGCGCCGCGTCGTCGATATTATCCGCACCCCGCGCGGCCAAGCCGGCGAGCAGGGCGACAAGCAGTAAAAGGAAGCGCAAGAATCTCATGGCACGGTATTATGATTGGTTTCACCGGCAAATATAGGGATAATTTCTTAAATAATAGGTATAAAATTCTTGCGAGCGGTATAAAAATAAAAGAGGGCACCGCGTGGTGTCCTCTTTAGTCGCGCCTTGCGCAGGGGCGCGTGATACTTTTGTCTCTGATTATTTCTTGCGAACAGAGTAGCGGCTCATGAACTTGTCTACGCGGCCTGCGGTGTCGACGAGTTTCTGCTTGCCGGTGAAGAAGGGGTGCGAAGCGCTGGTGATTTCAAGCTTCACAAGGGGATAGGTAACACCATCAACCTCGATAGTTTCGCGGGTGGCCACGGTAGAACGGGTGATGAAGATTTCGTCATTCGACATGTCCTTGAAAACCACTTCGCGATAGTTGGCGGGATGAATGTCTTTTTTCATTTTTATTAACTCTTTAATACGTATTATTCAAGTGATTAAGATTGGCGCTGGTAAGGCGCTTCTTCGTAATGGCCTGCAAAGTTAAGCATTTTTTGCTTACTGAGCAAATTTTACTTCGTTGCGGCTGTGTTTTTTCGCGATTATTTTTGTAATTTTGTGTCACACCGCAAACCGACAGCCTATGTTAGGAGAAGCTTGGGCCGCCATGGCTCATCTGCAGAAACAGCTGCAGGAGCTCTATGAGCAACGTGAGATGTTCTGTCTCGCCAACGACGACAGCATGCACCCTTTCGTTTTCGAAAAGAAAATGAAATATTTCGACGATTTGATAGCCCGCACCGAGGAGGAGCTCGGCATGTGGCAGGATACTTATTGTGGCCTTCTCCATGACGAGGCCGACGAGTTAATCGATTGCGATGAGGCGGATACAGACGCCTTCGATGATATTTTCGATGAACTCTGCATTGTCGATGGTGTCTCGGCTCAGGAAGAGCTCGACGATGTAATATCAACCGACGACCTATTTGATATAGAAAATGACAATTGAATTTGAAAAAAATATAAGCGCGGCTGCTCCCGGCCTCGAGGTACTGCTCGTTGAGGCAGAGGTTGATAGCCTCGCCACTTCTGACGCATTGTGGGCTGAGATAGAGGCTGCATGTGCAATGATCCGCGACAAGTATCCGATGGATCAGGTGCGACTGCGCGGAGCCATCGACGCCACCCGCGCGGCTTACAAGGCTTGCGGCAAGGAGCCAAACCGCTACCGCCCCAGCGCAGAGGCTCTATGCCGGCGTGCAGTGAAAGGTCTCGAGCTCTACCGCTCGCTCGCATTGATAGACCTTATAAACCTTATGTCGCTGCTCTCCGGTCATTCGATAGGAGGCTTCGACACCGACCGCTTTGCCGGCAATACGCTCACTCTCGGCGTGGGGGCGGAAGATGAGCCTTACGATGCCATTGGTCGCGGTGAGCTTAATATCGCCGGGCTGCCGGTGTTCCGCGACGCTGTCGGCGGCGTCGGCACCCCTACTTCCGACAACGAGCGCACGAAGCTCTCGCCGTCGACCCGCCGCATTACCATGACCATAAATATGTATGGGCAGGGTGAATATACAAAAGAAGAGGTGGAGGCATTGGCCCGTCGTCTGCTCGCTGAGTATGCCAACGCCCGCAATGTCACAACAAGTTATTGGACTGTAAAACAATGAGAATAATTAAATCATACGGAAGCAATCCCGACAGCCGCACTGTCGCTGAGGCTGCCGAGGCCCTTCGCCAAGGACAGATAATAATATACCCGACCGATACACTTTATGCTTTCGGTTGCGACGCGCTCAACAATAAAGCCATAGAACGCTTGTGCCGTATAAAGGGTATCGACCCGGCTAAAAATCTGCTTTCGATAGTGTGCAGTGATATATCAGAAGCTGCCGAATATGCGCGTATCGACAATGCGTCATTCCGTATCCTGCGCCGCTGTCTGCCCGGTGCTTTTACCTTTATCCTGCCGGCGTCGCTTAAGTTGCCCAAGGTGTTCAAAGGCCGCAAGAGCGTGGGCATACGTATCCCCGACAATGCTTTCGCGCAGGCTCTCGCGCGAGAACTCGGCCATCCGGTGATGACATCATCGGTGCCTGAGAGCGACGATATCGATATCGCCGACGCCGAGGCTGTAGCCTTACATTATGACGGCACCGCCGATCTCGACCTCACCATCGACGGCGGAGCGGGGCAGTATACGGGCTCGACGGTAGTTGACCTCGCCGACAGCACCTCTCCCGAGATAATCCGCCAAGGCCTCGGCGATTTCTGATAACTTAAGTTTCGCAAGCGAAACTTGTTTGTTTTGAGTTTAATAGGTTTAAGAAGTTTAGGAATACATTGGTAAAACTAAACATTTTAAACTACATAAACTGCGCTGAAAGCGCTTTAAACCTCAAGTTTTCAAGTTGCAAGGCAACTTGAAAACTTGAATCATTGAATCATTCCTTCGGGGTCTTCAGCTGTGGCAGCCTCATTCTTGATCGACGGCGCACTGTGTACGTCATGGTCTTTGAATATCAGCATGAACAGCACAGCCACAACGGCGGCATAGCCCGCGAATATCAGCCACGACGCATGCCAACCCTCAATCTGTGCCATACCCTCGGGCTGGCTGAATACTTTGTAATCTATGATTTTCTGAGCCACGAGCGTGCCGCAGGTTGCGCCGATACCGTTGGTCATGATCATGAACAGACCTTGGGCCGACGAGCGGATGTCGGGTGTCGTTTTCTTGTCTACATAGAGCGAGCCGCTCACATTGAAGAAGTCAAAGGCGATACCGTATACTATCATCGAAAGCACGAAAAGCCATACGCCCGAGCCGGGATCGCCTATGCCGAAGAAGCCGAAGCGGAACACCCACGCCGTCATTGCCATCAACATCACAATCTTGATACCGTAGCGGCGCAGGAAGAAGGGAATGAGAAGTATGCACAGTGTCTCGCTCATCTGAGATATCGATATCAGCGCATTGGCATTATGCACGCCCCATGTATCGGCATACTCGGCAACGCTGCCGAAGCTCTGTATGAATGGATTGGCGAAGCCGTTGGTAATCTGAAGCGAAACGCCGAGAAGCATGCTGAAGATAAAGAAGACTGCCATCTGCCTGTCTTTGAACAGCGAGAAGGCTTTCAGCCCCAAAGCCTCCGACACCGACTTTTTCTGTCCCTTGGGTGCTGTGGGGCACGCCGGCATTGTCAAGGCATAGAAAGCCACTACAAAGCTAAGCACACCCGAGGTAATAAGCTGGGCGGCTGTATTTTGAAATCCGGTAAAGTTTACAAACAGCATAGCAACGATAAAGCCCACCGTGCCGAACACTCGCACCGGCGGGAAGTGCTTCACCGGGTCGAGCCCATAGCGGGTCAGAGCTGAGTACGACACCGAGTTGGTCAAGCCTATAGTAGGCATGAAGAAGCCCACCGACAAGGTATAGAGCGTAAACAGCGGCGCGAACTCCACAGTCTCCGCATTGATGGCATACCAGCCCGCGGCGCACATGAAAGCACCTGCAAACAAATGGCAGAGACTAAGCATTTTCTGTGCCTGTATCCAGCGGTCGGCCACGATACCAACAAGCGCCGGCATAAAAATCGACACAACGCCCTGAATGGCATAGAACCATCCGATATGTTCGCCCTGCCCTACTTTGGCAAGATAGGCACCTAATGAGGTAAGATATGCGCCCCATACCGCAAACTCAAGGAAGAGCAGCGTAGCCATGCGCACTTTAAGTTGTAAACTATTAGATTTCATGGTATTTTATTGTTTTCCTTTTTTACGCTTGAGTATCTCGCTTATGCGCTCGGCCTCCTCATATTCCTCATTGTCGATGAGAGCCGCGAGAGTGCGCTCAAGTTCTTCTATGGTGTAGTTTTCGGGCCTGGCCTCGGCATGATAGTCGTCGCGGTCGGCGTATGTGGCCTCTTCGTTATCGTCTGCCGCAGCCTCATCGAGATTCCAGCCTTCTTCGGCCTCGCTGTCGCGCTTGAGTTCTTCTTCGTCGATGATGAAGCCGGTCTGCTCTATTATAGAGCGGGTGGTGAAGATAGGGGTATGCGTCCGCAGTGCAAGGGCTATGGCGTCGCTGGTGCGCGCGTCGATCTGCACTGTCCGGGTGCCGTCGCCAAAGGTGAGCTCCGACGAGAATATTCCGTCTTCGAAGCGGTAGATAAACACCTCGCGAAGCTTCACGCCGAAAGCATGCGCGAACGACACAAACAGGTCGTGCGTCAGCGGACGCGGAGTGCGTATTCCTTCGAGCGTGATCGCTATCGACTGAGCCTCGGCAGCACCTATGATCACAGGTATGCGCCGCGGTCCGCGGTCTTCAGCAAGTATCAGGGCGTATGCGCCCGACTGCAACTGGCTGTACGACAACCCTAACACGTGGAGGCTGATTCTATCTTCCATAGTTGTTTTATAATTTGTTTGCTCCGGTGATTATGCCTGAGCCATAGCATATACGGCTTTCGGGGTCGTAGACGGCTGTAAACTGCCCCGGAGCTATACCCTGCACCTTCACATCCGACTCTATCACATACTCGCCCGGCGCTCCGGCTACCGAGCGTATCGTGCCGGGGAAAAATTCGGGTGTATGGCGGTTTTTGAAAGTCAGGCGCACACCGTCGGCGGCAGCCTCGCCCCATGGGTCGGCTGTGATAAACTGCATTTCGCCTAGATGGAGCGTTGTGCCGTATTGTTTCTCGGTATCATAGCCGCGCGACACGTAGATCACATTGTCATGCACATTCTTGCGCACCACAAACCACGGGCCGCCGCTCAGACCGAGACCCTTGCGCTGGCCTATCGTGTGGAACCAATACCCGCGGTGCTCTCCGAGCTTCTTGCCCGTCTCAATCTCTACAATCGGGCCGGGACGCTCGCCCAAGTGGCGGCGGATAAAGTCGTTATAATTGATTTTTCCCAAGAAGCATATTCCCTGCGAGTCGCGCCTCAGAGCGTTGGGCAGCTTCGCCTCGGCTGCTATGCGGCGCACATCGGCCTTGGGCATGTCGCCGAGTGGGAAAATAAGATGTTCGAGCTGGCGGCCGCTTATGCGCGCGAGAAAGTCGGTCTGGTCTTTTACAGGGTCTACCGCCGTGCCGAGCCATTTGCGTCCGTCGGCGTCGATGATAGTCCTCGCGTAGTGCCCGGTGGCCGTCAGGTCAAACTCGCGGCCCCAGCGCTCCTCGAAATATCCGAATTTTATCAGTGAGTTACACATGATATCCGGGTTGGGCGTCAGGCCGGCTTTCACCGTCCGGAGGGCGTAGGCCATCACGTTGTCCCAATACTCTTCATGGAGCGACACCACTTCTAAAGGAAGCCCGTACTGACGCGCTATAAGGCTGCACATCTCTATGTCTTCCTCGGCTGAGCAATCGCCGCGTCCGTCATCCATGCCTATGCGGATATAGAAAAGGTCCAGGTCAAGGCTCGGGTCCTGCGACAGACGGTGTACTACCACCGCACTGTCTACGCCGCCCGACACCAGCACCGCTATGCTCTTGCGCTCACTCATTGCCTTTGTTTTTTGCCCGGTTTTTATAAACGTCGTTTGCCGTTGCGAACGCCGACAGCAGATACGACAGGTCGAGATTCGACGCAAGCACCTTGTGTTCGCCGTTGAGATAGATAAACTGCGGCTTATAGCGTATGTCGAAATAATCTTCGGTTTCAGGCATGGCCACCTTGTGCCACTTCTCGGGCAACGATTCTGCCGCAGCCTTCCAATTGTCGTCGGGTGCCGACGGATGTATGCACACTACCGTGAGCTCGCCGCGGTCTACGAGTTCGCGCACATTGCGGTCGGAGCTAAGTTTTATGCGCGCGATCGAGCAGTCGATATTGTCGGGCTCATTGAAGAAAAGCAGCACCGAGCCGCCCTTGATCATATCGAGGTTGCTCTTGCTGCCATCGGGCAGGAAGGTCTCCACTCCGGGCACTACCGCACCCACCGAGCTGGCCGACATTCGCTTGTAGTCGGCGGCATACAAGGCCTTGTCTTCTTTCTTGATTTTCTTGTGCATGGAAGCCGCCTTGGCAAAAGGCATATAGATTTCATACGAGCGGAAGCGCGCCGTGTCGGAGTAGAGCCAGTTGCGGGCCATCTCGGCAAGGGCGAGCGTCTCGGGGCCTTTCTTCTCAAAGAGGCCGATCAATTTGTCGATGGCGGCATGAACGGTGTCGGCCGACGCATGGGGCATGATTGTCACCCACTCGCCGAATGCCTCGTTGAATTTATCGCGGTGCAACATCGCATAGTCGAATTTACACCGTTGCCAGTAGCGCGATATGATGAAATCGCAGCGCGGCTGAAGTTCCATCACCGAATCCGGCGGCATGGGATATGTCACAAGCCGGTCGGTGCTTTGGGCTGCCGACGACAATCCGGATAACAGCAGTATCGATATTATGGAGAAGATTATTCGTTTCATAACGTACAAAATTAGCAAAAAAAATTATTGTAGTGCCCCCCTTGGAGGTAAAATTATATTTAACCCCTGTTTTTAGATGTTCTAATCCTTAATTTTTGTTAACCAGTCACCCATTTTACTAAAAAAGACTTACTTTTGTATATAAAACCAATTTCAACCACGGATGACCGAATATTACATCATCGACAACAACGGCAATCAGGTAGGCCCTATATCAGAAGTGCTCTTCAGCAACTACGGAGTCAACGCCAATACCCTCGTGTGGTGCGAGGGCATGCCCGAATGGAAGCATGCCTCCGAGGTGCCGGAGCTGCGCCATCTCTTCGGCCCGACGATACCGCCCGCTCCCCCTGTCACCCCGCCTCCGTTTCAAGATCAGTCGGTCAACGGTTGGAATCCGCCTCAACAGACTTACGACCAATGGAACCAGCCCCCGGAATTCGAGGAGCAATGCCCGCCCTCATATCTCGGATGGGCCATCATCGCCACACTGCTGTGTTGCCTGCCTTGTGGCGTAGTGGGAATCGTATATGCAGCCAAAGTAGAGAGCCAATGGAATCTTGGCAACCTTCAGGCCGCCCGTAAATCTTCTCGCCTTGCCAAGATGTGGACTCTCATTAGCGTCGGCCTGACTGTGGCCGGCTATGGCTTATATTTCGCTTTAGTAGTTTTGTTTGGTATTCTGAGCCTGTAATTCCGAACATTTCTTGTCGTGACAGTGTTATAGAATAAAACTTCAATAACACTCAATCATGAAAGAAATAGCACTCCTTAGCACTACCGGACACGTGTTCGGTGATATTCTCGGCGCACTCCTCGCACGCGGCCTCAGCGTAAACGCAATGGTCGATTTTCCCGAAAAGGTTATGGTGGAAGACTCCCGTCTCACCGTCACCCATCTTCCCGTGCAAGACCACGACCGCGTGAGAGAAGCCCTCGAAGGCTACCACGACATCGTACTCGCCTACAACGACGACCTCGAAGACGCCTACACCAACGACCTCACCCTCAAATATTTCATCGACACTGTCCATGCAGCACGCGAGGCCGGCGTCGCAAGAGTGATTGTAGTGGGCGCCCCGCAATCAACAGCATACTTCGTCACCGATTTGCGACGTCTCGACGACATCGACTGGGTGTTCATCTCTACAGAAAACGCCTATCCCGAGCGCGTCGCCGACGAACTCATATCACCTCGCTTCCACCGCGAGGAATACTCCGAAGAATAACCCCTCATTCTTCTCTCTCTATCCGATCCGCCGGCGCCCACAGCGCCGGCCTTTTTTATGCAAAAATGTCAGTAAAGCAGTTTTCGTCCCCGACGCGGGCGCAGCCCGCGTGCAGCAGAAAATGGCAACTTGCCACCGCCATCCAATATTTTAACATTCGTTAGCCAAATTACGCTATGTTTCTCGGTTTATTTGATTAACTTTGCTCCGAAATACTAAACCTAAATACATCGACATGGACACATCAATAGACTGGGGACATCTCCCCTTCGGCTATTATCCTACAGACTACAACGTTCGCTGCGAATTCCGCGACGGCAAGTGGGGGCCCATTGAAGTATCGCAATCCGACACAATCAACATACATATCGCCGCGACGTCTCTGCACTACGGTCAGGAGATATTCGAAGGCCTCAAGGCTTTCCGCGGCAAAGACGGCAAAGTGCGCATTTTCCGTCTTGAAGAAAATGCAAAGCGCATGCAGGAATCTGCCAAAGGCTTGCTCATGGAGCCCATTCCTCTGGAGTTGTTCAAGGAAATGTGCCTCAAGGCTGTCAAGCTCAACGAGCGTTTCATTCCCCCTTACGGCAGCGGCGCCTCGCTCTATATCCGTCCTCTCGAGATTGGCCTTTCGCCCCGTATCGGTGTAAAAGAAGCCGATGAATACCTCTTCATCATCATGGTTACGCCCGTAGGGCCCTATTTCAAAGGCGGTTTCAAGAACACCAACATCTGCATTATGCGCAACTTCGACCGCGTGGCTCCGCAAGGCACAGGCCGGTGGAAAGTAGGCGGCAACTACGCTGCCTCGATGATGCCAACCCACATCGCCCACGAAAAAGGATACTCTGCTGTTCTTTTCCTTGACCCCAAAGAGAAAAAATATCTCGACGAATGTGGCCCGGCAAACTTCTACGCCATCAAAGACGGCAAATACATCACTCCCAAGAGCGACTCTATCCTCCCCTCCATCACCAACATGTCGCTGATGGAAATCGCTCGCGAGATGGGCATGGAAGTAGAGCAGCGACAGATCACCGTCGAAGAGCTTGCCGAGGTTTCTGAAGCCGCAGCTTGCGGAACAGCAGCCGTCTGCTCGCCTATCGGTGAGATCGACGACCTCGACACCGGCCACAAATACATCATCGCTAAAGACGGCAAACCGGGTCCTGTAACCACCGAGTTCGTCCGTCGGCTCGAAGCCATCCGCAACGGCGAAGAACCCGACACTCACGGATGGTGCACAATCGTTGAATAACCCAATCATTAACCATAGTCTGAGAGTTTGGCACACGTTGCCGAACTCTCTTTTTACAATATGTATCAAGAGATTATCGACCGACACTACCCCGCCGACCGCGAGGTACGCCAAATCTTGCTTCGCCACAGCCGCAGTGTGGCCGACCTCGCTCTCGAAATCGCACACGCACATAACCTTCCCCTCACCGACGAAGAGATTGTCAACGCAGCCATGCTCCACGACATAGGCATTATCGCCACCGACGCCCCCGGTATCGACTGCCACGGCACACTGCCATACTTGGCACACTGCGTCGCCGGTGCCGACATGCTGCGCGCCGACGGCGTAGATGAAAAATATGCCCTCGTGGCCGAGCGCCATCCCGCCGCAGGTCTTTCTGCCCAAGACATCATCGACGACAAGCTCCCCCTCCCTCTCGACCGCTCTTTCTTGCCCGAGTCAACACTCGAGAAACTCATCTGCTATGCCGACTGCTTCTATTCCAAGAGCGGCGACATGACGCGCAAGAGCCTCGAACGCGTCAGAAAGTCGATGGCTCGTTTCGGAGCAGGTGTAGCCGCCCGATTCGAAGAGCTCAATGATATGTTCGCACACTAAAAAAGCGGCCGATTGGCCGCTTTTTTTCGGTGCAGGCGCAGCCCGCGTTATTTGAGCACAGAGATAGCGCCTTCGTAATCAGGCTCTTTGGTGATTTCATCCACGAGGTCTGAGTAGATAACCTTATGGTTTTCATCAAGCACCAAGAGGGCGCGGGCAAGCAGACCGGCAAGAGGGCCGTCTACAATCTGAAGACCGTATTCCTCTACAAACATCGGTGAGCGGAATGCCGACGCTACCGTCACATTCTCAATGCCTTCTACCGTGCAGAAGCGGCCCATTGCGAAAGGAAGGTCCATCGACACGCAGATAACCACCGTATTGTCAAGACCGGCAGCCTCCTTGTTGAAGCGGCGCACAGAGGCAGCGCATACAGGGGTGTCGAGACTCGGGAATACATTGATTACCACTCGTTTGCCAAGATAATCGTTAAGACGTACCTCGCTGAGGTCTTTGCCGGCGAGGGCAAATGCCGGGGCCTGTGTGCCTACGGCGGGCAGACTGCCGTAGGTATGGCACGGCGTTCCATTAAAATAAACTGTTTCCATTAACGGGTATATTTAGAATTCGTTACTTTCTGTATAACGTTTGAGGGCAGCGACTTGTTGTAGCCGATGATGATATCGGTCACATGCCCGTCGGCGCCGGTGAATATCAGTGCCGGAGTCGTTGTGCCTACCCCGCAGTCGCGGGCTGCACCTCCGGCGTTTATAAGCACGCTCTCTCCGGTGCGTCTGTCGCTCACATACGACTCCACATCGTCGGCGCGGTGGTTGAGAAATGCCCACACCACATCCGCACGGAAAGGCAAGGTATCCACTCCCTTGCGCACATCTTCAATCACCTGAGGCGTGCTCCCAACAGTGGCGTCAAGAAACACAAACACCGTAGGCGCCTCAAATGCCTCCTCGCGCTCATGCACATAGCGCGAGCCATCGATGGTAGGGGCAACGATACGCGGAAGCGGCCGCCCGGGCAAGGTCTCCAGTGAGAAGGTATTCTCGCGGTATTTGCCGAAGGCGTCGGGCTCAGATTCCACAAGGCTTTCAAGGTCGATACGGCAATTCTTTACCGTGGGCACGCCATAGTTGATGGATATGCTCTGCTCGCCTATCTGCCCGGGATTATTTTCAAGCTCTGTCTTCACGGGCAGGTAAGTCTTGCCGTCGAGGATATAGGTGTATTCACACGCGTCTACACCGTTGATACGGCGCACACCGTCGACCACCACGCTCGGCTTGCCCGATACGAGTGTATCGGCTGTGACGGTCGTCACATACGACGGATCCGAGGCCATACGCTCGAACTGAAGTCCTATGAACTGGGGCAACAGGTCGGCAAACTGCACCTGCATCTGCACTCCGCGGCTCACATCACCGCCGGGCATGAAAGGATCTGCAAGCTCACTCACATGATATTCCTGCAGGCGCTTGTCGCGGAAGCGGAAATGAGAGCCCTCGAAATAGGCGGAAAAGCCGCGGGCAAGACCCGACGGCGCCGGAAGACTCCATTTTATCACATATTTGCACGGCGCGAGGCTGTCGCCTTTGGCCTCGGCGCTCTCAAGCTGCATGGTATATGTCACCGGCTCGGCAAGCGAAGCAAGAAGGACCTCGTAGCTAACAGAATCGCGGTAGCACTTCACGCCGCGGAGTTTCGCTCCGACTTCTTCAAGAGTCAGGGCGCCGGCAGGCAAGCTCATGGCAAGCGCCATGGCACAGATAGATATAGTCTTGAATTTCATAATGCGATGATACTTTTAATTATTAACGCACTATATGTCTGTTTTGTTCTCGCCGAGGCCAAGTTCTATCACCTCGCAATCGCGGATATCGGCGCCGTCGATTACAAGGCGTATCAGCGTGCGCACCTTATGCCAGCCCTGATCGCCGGCAGCGCCGGGATTGACATGAAGCACACCGAGCTCGCGGTCGTACATCACCTTGAGGATATGCGAGTGGCCGTCAACCATCAGCCGGGCGCCGGTCTCGCGCAGAAGTTTCTTCATGCCCGGAGCCCAACGCCCCGGATAGCCTCCGATATGCGTCAGAAGCACCTTCACGTCCTCCGCCATAAACACGTCAAGCTCGGGGCACTTGCGACGCACCATGCCTCCGTCGGCATTGCCGGCGACGGCCCGCACCTCCGGCACAATATCAGCCAACCGCTCTATGATAGAGTAATCACCCACATCGCCGGCATGCCACACCTCATCGCAATCTGCAAAATGCACGGCAAAGCGGTCGTCCCACTTGCCGTGCGTATCGCTCAATATGCCTATGCGCTTCATGGATTATAGAGGTCTTTATTGAAAAAATCCATAATCTCACGTGCCTGCTCCAAGGCCAAGGCTGCCGGGCCCGAGGGATCGAGAGCCTCCGACTGCGCGTAGAGACTTATAGCGGCGCTCTTCTCTCCACGCTTCCATGCCATGCGGCCGCGCAGATAGAGAGCGGCGGCGTCTTGGCGGCCTGCAAGCAGCGTATCGGCCTCTTCAAGACGGTTGGCCGCTATCAGCTGTTCTATCTTCTCGTCGGCCATATTATTTGCTCCAATGCTTTTCGAGTCGGTCGAGCTCATCGGCGGTGATATAAGTCACAGAGCCATGTTTCTGCTCGCTGAAGTTAGTGCGCTTCATCGGGCTGCCCTCCTCGTCGAAGTAGCCGATAGGTTTGTAGTTTACGAAATCGGTAGTTTCCACAAAGCCGAAATTCATCGGGTTGATACGGTAGTTGTCGAACATCACCACGTATGTGTCCGTGCCCAGACGGCGCCACGAGCTCGGAGCCTCATGTCCGCGGCTCTCGCCGTCGTAATAATTGTCATCAAATACGTAGGGGCCGGTTATGCTCTTCGAGGTGGCATGCTTGGGTGTGGCGGTCTTCTCATGGCTCACATAGAAGAAATGGTAGGTGTCGCCCACCTTGATGATATTAGAGTCGATGATATTGTATGCCTTGTCGGGCGCCTGCGCAAGAAGCGCGGGGGTAGATGTGAGGGCATTGTAATCATCATTGACGTAGGCATAATATATCGTGTTCTTGCCCGAGCCCTGACGTGTGGTGAAATGCAGCATAAGCTTGCCGGCTTCTTCGTCATATACTGTCTCCGGTGCCCACACACAGCCTACCTCGCTCCAGTCCATATCTTCCTGAGCGGGAAGTTTGCTGAAATCGATATTGGTGCGCTCCCAGTTGATGAGGTCGCGGCTCTTCATCAGCACGAGTCCGCGGTTGTTGCCCCAGCCGTAGGCCTTGCCGTCGCGCTCCCATTCGGTATCGCGGAAGCCGTCGCGCTTGCCGAACACATGCAGGTCGGTCATCGAAAGGTAAAAAGCTCCGTCCGGGCCGCGGAAAATGTGCGGGTCGCGTATGCCGTGCTGCTCGGCTATGGTGTCGCCGGCAATCACAGGTTTGTCGTCGTTGAGTGCCGTCCATGTATATCCGTCGCGGCTCACGGCGATATGAAGCCCGTGGTCCTGATCTTTGTGATATACCATCAGATATGCCGACAGATCATCGGTCTGTGCCACCGACGGAAGAGCCACCGCCGCAGCGGCGAGATATAATAAGTTTCTGAGTTTCATTTCGGTAGATTGCTTAAGTTTCGCACGAGAAACTTGTTTTTTGAGTTTAACAGGTTTAAGGTGTTTAATTTCGGGTAGTCTAAGTAAACTTTTTAAACTACTTAAACTGCGCTGAAAGCGCTTTAAACCTCAAGGTTTGCAACTTGCAAAACTTGAATTATTAAAAAAGCCGGATATCCGCCTGAGGAATATCCGGCTCTTTCTATAGTTATTGTCTGTATCAGTCGTTGATAACCTCTACGGCCTCGACATCGACAGGACCGCGGCCGAAGTCGCCGGCGTCAACGTCGTCGTTGCTCGATACGAGGAGGTTGTCGTACTCGCGCAGACCTGTACCGGCAGGGATCAGGTGACCGCAGATCACATTCTCCTTCATACCCTCCAGAGGATCCGACTTGCCTTGGATAGCGGCCTCGTTGAGCACCTTGGTTGTCTCTTGGAACGAGGCAGCCGAGATGAAGCTTGAGGTCTGCAGGGCGCTTCGGGTGATACCCTGAAGAATCTGCTCTGAAGTGGCAGGCTGGGCGTCGCGCACTACCACGAGCTTGAGGTCGCGCTGTTTGAGCAGCGAGTTCTCGTCGCGGAGCTTGCGTGCTGTGATGATCTGGCCTTCCTGCAGTGTCTCGCTGTCGCCCGGATCAACAACATATTTCTTGCCCCAGATACGGTCGTTCTCATCGATGAAGTCGCGCTTGTCAACCACCTGCTCGGGCAGGAAGTTGGTGTCGCCGGCGTCAAGGATACGCACCTTACGCATCATCTGGCGCACGATTACCTCGAAGTGCTTGTCGTTGATCTTCACACCCTGCATACGGTATACATCCTGAACCTCGTTCACGATATATTCCTGCACGGCTGTCGGGCCCATGATGTTGAGGATGTCAGCCGGGGTGATTGCACCGTCGGAAAGTTTCGTACCGGCACGAACGACGTCGTTCTCCTGAACGAGAAGCTGCTTCGACAGAGGCACGAGATACTTCTTGGGATCGCCGAACTTAGGTGTGATAGTGATCTCGCGGTTACCGCGTTTGATCTTGCCGAAGCTTACCTGACCGTCTACCTCAGCCACAATGGCGGGGTTCGACGGGTTGCGGGCCTCGAAAAGCTCGGTCACACGGGGGAGACCACCGGTAATATCGCCGGCGCCTTCTGTGGTGCGGGTAATCTTGGCGAAGGTGTCGCCGGCCTCGATTTCCTCGCCCTCCTTGTAGATCAGGTGGGCACCCACAGGAAGTGAGTAGGTTGCCTGTATATTGCCTACAGCGTCGAGAATCTCTACAGAAGGTACGTGCTGACGGTCGCGCGACTCGATGATCACGCGGTCTTCTGCGGTGGCATGACCTTCGGAGTCATTGCGGTAGGTAACGTTTTCGATAAGGTCGATATAGTGTACCTTACCCGAGAACTCGGAGATGATGACGTTGTTGAAGGGGTCCCACTCGCACACTACGTCGCCCGGTTTGAGCTCGGCGCCGTTGTTGAAATAGAGCTTCGAGCCGTAAGGTATCTGCGCGCTCATCAGCTGGAGGCCGGTGTTGTTGTCGTAGATACGCATTTCGGCAAGACGACCGATTACAACTTCGTAGCCCTTGCCGGTCTTGACGGTGCGGATTTCCTCAAGCTCGAGCTTGCCGTCGTATTTCGACACAAGCTTGTTGGCTGCAGAGGTGTTGGTTGCCACACCACCGACGTGGAATGTACGGAGGGTAAGCTGTGTACCCGGCTCACCGATCGACTGGGCTGCGATTACGCCGACAGCCTCGCCCTTCTGCACCATGCGCAGGTTGGAGAGGTTACGGCCGTAGCACTTGGCGCACACACCGCGTTTGCTCTCGCAGGTGAGCACCGAGCGGATCTCTACGCTCTCGATGGGTGAGGCGTCGATAATCTCGGCTGCGTCGTCTTTGATTTCCTCGCCGGCAGCGACGATAAGCTCGCCGGTAAGGGGGTGGATGATATCGTGTACCGATACTCGGCCGAGGATACGCTCGCCAAGCGAAGCTACAACTTCGTCATTGTTCTTGATTGCGGTGCATACGAGGCCGCGGAGAGTGCCGCAGTCTTCCTCGTTGATGATCACGTCGTGGGCTACGTCGACAAGACGGCGGGTAAGATAACCGGCGTCGGCTGTCTTGAGCGCAGTATCCGCAAGACCCTTACGGGCACCGTGGGTAGAGATGAAGTACTCGAGCACCGACAGGCCTTCCTTGAAGTTTGCCAAAATCGGGTTCTCGATAATCTGACCGCCTTCGGCACCGGCTTTCTGAGGCTTGGCCATAAGACCACGCATACCGGCCAGCTGACGGATCTGGTCTTTCGAACCACGGGCACCCGAGTCAAGCATCATGTAGATGGCGTTGAAGCCTTGGTTGGCCTCGCTCATCTGCTTCATCAGGATACCGGTCAGGCGGGTGTTGACATGCGTCCAGATATCGATGATCTGCTGGTAACGTTCTTTATCCGAGATAAAGCCCATAGAGAAGTTCGACATCACCTCTTCTACCTGACGGTAGCCTTCGGCAACGATTTCTTCTTTCTCGGCAGGGATAAGCACGTCGCCGAGGTTGAACGACAGACCGCCCTTGAAGGCCATGTAGTAACCCAAGTTCTTGATGTCGTCAAGGAACTGTGCTGAGCGCGGGATACCGCATTTCTTGATTACCCTTGCGATGATGTCGCGGAGCGATTTCTTCGAAAGGATGGTATTGATATAGCCGATCTGTTCGGGCACATACTGGTTTACGAGCACACGGCCTACAGATGTGTCTTTCACAAGGTGGCGGATCTTGTTGCCGTTTTCGTCAACATCGTCTACCATCACGGTGATGGGGGCGTGGAGTGTCACGCGGCCTTCGTTGTAGGCAATCTGTGCCTCTTCGGGGCCGTAGAAGATATGACCCTCGCCCTTGTCGCCGGGGCGCAGCTTGGTGATATAGTACAAGCCAAGTACCATGTCCTGAGAGGGCACGGTGATAGGTGCGCCGTTGGCAGGGTTGAGGATGTTGTGCGAGCCGAGCATGAGCATCTGGGCCTCGAGGATAGCCTCGTTGCCGAGGGGCAGGTGCACAGCCATCTGGTCACCGTCGAAGTCGGCGTTGAATGCCGTACATGCGAGCGGGTGGAGCTGGATTGCCTTGCCTTCGATGAGCTTGGGCTGGAACGCTTGGATACCGAGTCGGTGAAGTGTCGGGGCACGGTTGAGTAGCACCGGATGACCTTTCATCACGTACTCGAGGATATCCCATACAACGGGTTCCTTGCGGTCGACGATTTTCTTGGCGCTCTTCACAGTCTTCACGATACCGCGCTCGATGAGCTTGCGGATGATGAAGGGCTTGTAGAGCTCGGCGGCCATGTTCTTGGGAAGACCGCACTCGTGCATCTTGAGCTCGGGGCCTACGACGATTACCGAACGGGCCGAGTAGTCGACACGTTTACCGAGGAGGTTCTGACGGAAGCGGCCCTGCTTGCCCTTGAGTGAGTCAGAGAGTGACTTGAGGGGACGGTTGGCGTCGCTCTTCACTGCCGACGACTTGCGTGAGTTGTCGAGCAGCGAGTCCACGGCCTCCTGAAGCATACGTTTCTCATTGCGCAGAATCACCTCGGGAGCCTTGATTTCGATAAGACGTTTGAGGCGGTTGTTGCGGATAATCACGCGGCGATAGAGGTCGTTGAGGTCGGATGTGGCGAAGCGGCCGCCGTCGAGGGGAACGAGCGGACGGAGCTCCGGAGGGGTGACAGGCACGGCGTGGAGAATCATCCACTCGGGCTTGTTGCGGTGGCGCGACGCACGGAAGGCCTCTACCACCTGAAGGCGTTTGAGGGCTTCGGTCTTGCGCTGCTGTGAGCCTTCGTTGTTGCTCTGGGTACGCAGTTGGTTGGCGAGGGTGTCGAGGTCAAGGTCTTTGAGAAGGTCATAGATAGCCTCGGCGCCCATCTTGGCTACAAACTTGTCGGGATCGCCGTCTTCAAGAAGCTGGTTCTCGCGGGGAAGTTTGTCGAGCACCTCGAAGTATTCCTCTTCGGTGAGAAGATCCATCTTGGTGATCTCGCGCTCGGGCGATGTGCCGATCTTCATGCCGTCGGCAGCACCCGGGTTGATGATGATATAGCGCTCGTAGTAGATGATCGAGTCAAGCTTCTTGGAGGGAAGATTGAGAAGATAACCTATCTTATTGGGAAGCGAACGGAAGTACCAGATATGAGCCACCGGCACAACGAGGCGGATATGACCCATGCGCTCGCGGCGTACTTTCTTCTCTGTTACCTCTACCGAGCAGCGGTCGCAGACAATGCCCTTGTAGCGGATACGTTTATACTTGCCGCAATGACATTCATAGTCTTTCACCGGGCCGAAGATACGCTCGCAGAACAGACCGTCGCGCTCGGGCTTGTAGGTGCGGTAGTTGATTGTTTCGGGCTTCAGGACCTCACCGCTCGACTTCTCAAAGATTTCTTCGGGCGAAGCGAGGCCGATGGAAATCTTGGAGAAGACGTTCTTTGCTTTATTTTCTTTTCTAAAAGCCATATATGGTGTTTGTGTCTTTAGAGATTGGTTGATGGGAGAGATTATCAGTTCTCCAAATTGATGCTCAGGCCGAGACCTTGAAGCTCATGGAGCAATACGTTGAGCGACTCGGGAATGCCGGGTACGGGCATGGCCTCGCCTTTGACGATTGCCTCGTAAGCCTTGCTGCGGCCGTTGACATCATCACTCTTGATGGTGAGGATCTCTTGGAGTATGTGGGCGGCGCCGAATGCCTCGAGCGCCCAAACCTCCATCTCACCGAAACGCTGGCCACCGAACTGGGCTTTACCGCCGAGAGGCTGCTGGGTGATAAGTGAGTACGGGCCGATTGAGCGGGCGTGCATCTTATCCTCTACCATGTGGCCGAGCTTGAGCATGTAGATCACACCTACGGTAGCGGGCTGGTCGAAGCGTTCGCCTGTGCCGCCGTCGTAGAGGTAGGTCTTGCCGTAGCGCGGCAGACCGGCCTTGTCGGTCCATGCGTTGATGTCGTCCATGCTTGCACCGTCGAAAATCGGGGTGGCGAATTTCTCGCCGAGCTCGCGGCCTGCCCATCCGAGCACGGTCTCGAACACCTGTCCGAGGTTCATACGCGAAGGCACACCCAGAGGGTTGAGCACGATATCTACCGGTGTACCGTCGGCAAGGAAAGGCATATCCTCCTGACGTACGATACGCGACACGATACCCTTGTTACCGTGGCGGCCGGCCATCTTGTCGCCCACGCTGATCTTACGCTTCTTGGCGATATATACTTTGGCTATCTGCATGATACCTGAGGGAAGTTCGTCGCCGATAGAGATGTCGTATTTCTTGCGGCGGAGCTCTGCGTCGATTTCCTTGTATTTCTGCAGGTAGTTGATGATAGTCTGGCGGATGAGCTCGCTCTTGTGCTCGTCGGTGGTCCAGTTGCTCAGGCTAAGTGTATCGTAGTTGATACCGCGGAGCACTGAAGCGGTGAACTTGGCGCCCTTGGGCACGATCTCGCTGCCGAGGAAGTCATGAACGCCGTTGCTGGTGAGGCCGTCGGTGAGTACGAGAAGTTTGTCTACGAGCACTCCGAGCAGAGCGTCGAGCTTGGCTTCGTATTCCTCGTCGAGCTTCGGAAGAAGAGCGTTGGCACTCTTGTTCTTTTTCTTCTTGGCTGCGCGAGAGAAGAGGTTTGTGCCGATAACTACACCCTTGAGCGACGGTGTGGCCTTGAGTGAGGCGTCTTTCACGTCGCCGGCTTTGTCACCGAAGATGGCACGCAGAAGTTTCTCTTCAGGTGTGGGGTCGCTCTCGCCCTTGGGAGTGATCTTACCGATCATGATATCGCCCGGTACAACGTGTGCACCCACACGGATGATACCGCGTTCGTCGAGGTCTTTGGTGGCGTCCTCGCTAACGTTGGGGATATCGTTGGTGAGCTCTTCCATACCGCGCTTGGTCTCGCGTACTTCGAGGGCATACTCGTCGACGTGTACCGAGGTAAGGATATCGTCGCGGACTACGCGCTCGTTGAGCACGATGGCGTCCTCGTAGTTGTAACCCTTCCAAGGCATGAACGCAACCTTGAGGTTGCGGCCCAGTGCGAGCTCGCCGTTCTCGGTGGCGTAGCCTTCGGTGAGTATATCGCCTTTGTGTACGCGCTGGCCCTTGTTGCAGATGGGGCGAAGGTCGATTGTGGTGCTCTGGTTGGTCTTGCGCCACTTGGGTATGCGGTAGGTCTTGACAGGCTGGTCGAAAGCGACGAACTGCTCTTCGTCGGTGCGGTCGTAGCGGATACGTATGCTTGTAGCGTCTACAAACTCGATCACACCTTCACCCTCGGCTGCAATCTGTGTGCGGCTGTCGCGGGCAAGCTGTGCTTCGATACCGGTACCTACGATAGGAGCCTCGCTGCGCATAAGGGGCACAGCCTGACGCATCATGTTAGATCCCATGAGTGCGCGGTTGGCGTCGTCATGCTCGAGGAAGGGGATCAGCGACGCTGCGATTGACGCGATCTGTGCGGGCGATACGTCCATGAGCTCGATCTTCGACGGCGGAACGACGGGGAAGTCGGCGTCGCGGCGGGCCTTGACTGTCTTGCGGATGAATGTGCCGTCGTCGTTGAGCGGTGCATTACCCTGAGCGATAGTCTTGCCTTCCTCAATTTCGGCGGTAAGGTATACAACCTCATCGTTGTTGAGGTTTACCTTGGAGTCGTCTACCTTGCGGTAGGGAGTCTCGATGAAGCCGAGGTCGTTGATCTTGGCATATACGCAGAGCGAGGAGATAAGACCGATGTTCGGGCCTTCAGGGGTCTCGATCGGGCAGAGGCGTCCGTAGTGGGTGTAGTGTACGTCTCGCACCTCGAAGCCGGCACGCTCACGCGACAGACCGCCGGGGCCGAGGGCCGACATACGGCGCTTGTGGGTGATTTCGGCAAGAGGGTTAGTCTGGTCCATGAACTGCGACAGCGCGTTGGTACCGAAGAACGTGTTGATGACCGACGAGATAGTCTTGGCGTTGATAAGGTCGGTGGGGGTGAATACCTCGTTGTCGCGTACGTTCATGCGCTCGCGGATGGTGCGCGACATACGGTTGAGGCCCACGCCGAACTGATTTGAGAGCTGCTCGCCTACGGTGCGCACGCGGCGGTTCGACAGGTGGTCGATATCGTCCACGTCGGCGTGGCTGTTGATGAGCTCGATCAGATATTTGATAATGGCGATGATATCTTCCTTGGTCAGCACCTTCACGTCAATGCTCGTGGTGAGGTCGAGCTTGCGGTTGATACGGTAGCGGCCTACAGTGCCGAGGTCGTAGCGTTTCTCCGAGAAGAAAAGGTTGGTGATAACCTCGCGTGCGCTGGCCTCATCGGGTGCCTCGGCATTGCGGAGCTGACGGTAGATATACTCGATAGCTTCTTTTTCCGAGTTCGACGGGTCTTTCTGAAGGGTGTTGAAGATAATCGAGTAGTCGCTGGCGTTGGCGTCCTCTTTGTGCACGAGGATGTAAGGCACGCCTGACTCTATGATTTTCTCAACGTTCTCAGCGGTGATCTCCTCCTCGCGCTCAACGATGATCTCGTTGCGCTCGAGGGTGGTTACCTCGCCGGTATCGGTATCTACAAAATCTTCAACCCACGATTTCACAACGCTACCGGCCAAGCGGCGGCCAATCATCTTCTTGAGGTTGGTCTTGTTGACCTTCACCTCCTCGGCCAGGCCGAAGATTTCGATGATGTCCTTATCAGTCTCCAGACCGATTGCACGCAGCAGGGTGGTAACGGGTAATTTCTTCTTACGGTCGATATAGGCGTACATCACATTGTTGATGTCCGTGGCAAACTCAATCCAAGAGCCGCGGAAAGGGATGATACGCGCAGAGTAAAGTTTTGTACCGTTGGCATGAGTGCTCTGGCCGAAGAAAACACCGGGCGAGCGGTGGAGCTGCGATACAACGACGCGCTCGGCACCATTGATAACAAAGGTGCCTTTCTCGGTCATATAGGGAATCTGGCCAAGATACACATCCTGTATCTCGGTGGCGAAATCCTCATGCTCGGGGTCGGTACATGAAAGTTTCAGTTTGGCTTTGAGGGGCACACTATACGAATAGCCACGCTCAAGACATTCCTCTATGGTATAGCGGGGTGGATCGATATAGTAATCGAGGAACTCGAGTTGGAAGTTGTTGCGGGTATCCGAAATAGGGAAATTCTCGGAGAATACCTTGTAAAGACCCTCGTTGGTACGTTTTTCCGGCGGAGTGTCGAGCTGGAAGAAGTCACGGAACGACTTCAGCTGCACCTCGAGAAAATCGGGATAGGGGAACGGGCTCTTTACCGTGGCAAAGTTAACGCGGGGTTTGTCGTTTTTAGTAGACATTTAAAGAAGATAAAATTTTGCCGTTTTCGAAAACTTGATAGACCGGCATTCTTCGGCCGGCCGTATTGTTGCACAGATAATATGTGCTGCAGCATATTATGCCCGGTGCTACCGGTGGCGCCGCGTGCGCTCTCTGACCGGTAATCATTCAAGGCGAAATCGTCGGGAGTACAGTTGTACCACACCCCGCCGGCACCACGGATAAAAGTGCCAATCGGCTGAAAGAACGCTGACCCTCAGAAGGGGGCAGACTAATCGGCGGGAAGACGTCGCAAAAGGCAATGTACGCTTGTATGGTAGAGAAGAGGGGCTTAACGACACAAAAGGTTAAGAATCACCCGACAAGGGGATTCTTAACCCAAGTGTCTGATATTCAGACTGTATTATTTGAGTTCGACTTTAGCGCCTACCTCTTCGAGCTGAGCTTTCATAGCTTCAGCGTCGGCCTTAGCAAGACCTTCTTTGAGGGTGTTGGGTGCGCCGTCAACGAGCTCTTTAGCTTCTTTGAGACCAAGACCGGTAAGTTCTTTAACGAGCTTAACGACTTTGAGTTTCTCAGCACCTGCTTCAGCGAGTACTACGTCGAAGCTGGTTTTCTCCTCGGCAGCTGCACCGGCAGCGGCGGGACCGGCTGCAACAGCTACTGCAGCAGCGGCGGGTTCGATGCCGTATTCGTCCTTGAGGATCTGGGCAAGTTCGTTTACTTCCTTTACAGTGAGGTTTACGAGTTGTTCAGCAAAAGCTTTTAAATCTGCCATTTTTGTATGGATTTTTGGAGGTTTTTATTCGGTTTAGTTTTCTTTGTTTGAAAGAGTCTCTAACAGGCCATGCAGAGTGTTGCCACCTGACTGAAGAGCGCTGACAACGTTCTTCGCGGGCGATTGCAGAAGTGCGATGACGTCGGCGATGAGTTCGTGTTTGCTCTTGATGGCTGCGAGGGCGTCGAGCTGGTCGGCTCCCAAGTATACAGTCTCTTCAACGTATGCACCTTTGAGAAGGGGCAGGGTGTCGCCTTTCTTAACGAAGTCTTTCAGGAGCTTTGCAGGAGCGTTGCCTACATTGGTGCACATCAGTGAGGTTGACTCTTTCAGTGCGGGGTAGAGCTCGGAGAAATCTCCGTCGAGGGTTTCGAGAGCCTTGTGAAGCAGTGTGTTCTTAACAACAACGAGCTTGATGTCTGCGTTGAAGCAAGCACGACGGAGCTCCGAGGTCTTCTCGGCGTCGAGTCCGGCAGTCTCTACGAGGTAGAAACCGTTGTACTGACGGATCGTGTCGGCGATCTTTTCTATGATGAGGGCTTTATCTTCCTTTTTCATGTTGTCGTGTTGTTGTGGGGTTAAGCATCAACTGATTTGGGGTCGATCTTGACGCCCGGACTCATTGTGCTGGAAAGATAAATGCTCTTGATGTAGGTGCCTTTGGCGGTAGCGGGTTTGAGCTTGATCAAGGTGTTTATAAACTCGCGTGCGTTCGCCTGCATTGCGTCGGGGGTAAATGATACCTTACCGATTGAGGTGTGAACGATACCGTTTTTATCAACCTTGAAGTCGATCTTACCTTTCTTAACTTCTTCTACTGCCTTTGCAACATCAACGGTTACAGTGCCGCTCTTGGGGTTAGGCATCAGTCCGCGGGGACCGAGGATACGGCCCAGAGCACCGATCTTACCCATGATGGCGGGTTGGGTGATGATTACGTCGACGTCGGTCCAACCACCTTTGATCTTTTCGATATACTCGTCAAGACCTACATAGTCAGCACCGGCGGCTTTGGCGGCAGCTTCGGCGTCGGGGGCACAGAGCACAAGCACGCGGATTTGCTTACCTGTGCCGTGGGGCAGGGTTACCACACCACGTACCATTTGATTGGCCTTACGGGGGTCAACGCCCAGACGGACGTCGATATCAAGCGAAGCGTCAAACTTGGTGAAGGTCATTTCCTTTACCAGCTCGCAAGCTTCTGCCAAGGTATAGCTCCTCCCAGCTTCAAGCTTCGATAAGGCTACTTTCTGATTTTTTGTAAGTTTGCTCATCTTGTGAAGTTTTTAGTTGTTAGAGGGGAATTGACCTTTGACGGTGATACCCATACTTCTGGCCGTACCGGCAACCATCCGCATCGCGGATTCTATTGTAAAGCAGTTCAAGTCGGGCATTTTGTCGTTTGCAATCTCACGTACCTGATCCCATGTGATCTCGGCAACCTTGGTGCGGTTAGGCTCTTTAGAGGCAGTCTTGATTTTGGCTGCTTCCTTAAGCTGTACGGCAACAGGGGGAGTCTTTACTACGAAGTCGAAAGATTTGTCTGTGTAATATGTGATTACTACAGGAAGAATCTTACCGGCTTTGTCTTGGGTACGGGCATTGAATTGCTTGCAAAATTCCATGATGTTGATACCCTTCGAACCCAGGGCGGGACCTACAGGAGGCGAAGGATTCGCAGCACCACCTTTGATCTGCAATTTGATTTGTCCAGCAATTTCTTTAGCCATGGTTTTTAATTAATTATTGATTACACTGCGCAAAGAAAAACCCGTCGTGCCTTCGTAACAAAAGGCGTCGGGGCAAAATCATTCACGCTCTACTTGCGAATTTTCCAGCTCGAGTGGTGTTTTACGATCAAAGATCTTGATGCTTACCTTAAGTTTGCGTTTCTCAGCGTTTACCTCTTCGATAACGCCGTGGAAGTCTTTGAACGGGCCTTCGATCACCTTCACCTGCTCACCGACAAGGAAGTCGGCCTCAGGCTCGGAAATTTCGTCGGCAGCTCCGAGCATACGCATTACCTCAGCCTCGCGAAGTCTTTCTGCCGGGCTGCCTTTTTGGCGGCCGCGCAAGAAGTCAATCACATTGGTGGTATTGCTGAGCTCATATTCCACTTCACCTGTAAGAATGGCCTCGATGAACACATAGCCCGAGTAAAGGTTCTTTTCTTTAATCACCTTTTTCCCGTTGCGCAGAGTCATCACACGCTCGGTGGGGATGAGCACCTGAAAAACATAGTTGCCAAGGTCAGAGTTTTTCATCGCACCTTCGATGATTTCCTTAACCTGAGCTTCTTTTCCCGAGATGGCACGCAACACGTACCAACCCTTTGTCAGTTCTTTTTTGCTATCTTTTTCCACGGCGGGTGAGGTTTCTTACAAGCTGTAAATAAAGTGCATCACACGATCGACTATCTGGTCCATGACGAAGATTATCAAGGCGATAATCACGGAAGCAATCATCACGATGATAGCCGACTTTACCAGCTGTTTACGTGAAGGCCACGATGTCTTGTAACGAAGCTCATCGTATGCCTCCTGTATATTCGTGAGTAGTTTTAATTTCTTCATCGTTTTTTCTTTTTGCACAGGTTGAGAGGCTCGAACTCCCGACACCTGGTTTTGGAGACCAGTGCTCTACCGACTGAGCTAAACCTGTGTGTAGATAACGCCGGCTCGCGCTTGCGGCACCATTGCGCCGGCGTTATGTTTTTATTTCTTTATCCTTTTAAGGGAAATCGGAAATTAGTCGAGGATCTCGGTGATCTGGCCCGAACCTACAGTGCGGCCACCTTCGCGGATAGCGAAACGAAGACCTTGGTCGCAAGCTACCGGGTTGATAAGCTCAACGATGATCTCTACGTGGTCACCGGGCATTACCATTTCTACGCCTTCGGGGAGGGTGATTTCACCGGTCACGTCGAGGGTACGGATGTAGAACTGGGGACGGTAGTGGTTGTGGAACGGAGTGTGACGGCCACCTTCCTCTTTCTTGAGGATGTAGACAGAAGCTTTGAACTTGCTGTGGGGCTTAACGACACCAGGGTGACAGATTACCATACCGCGCTTGATGTCCTTCTTGTCGATACCACGGAGGAGGAGACCTACGTTGTCACCTGCTTCACCCTGATCAAGAAGCTTGCGGAACATCTCGACACCGGTAACTACTGACTTCATGTCGGCACCAAGACCCATGATCTGAACTTCGTCACCTACCTTCACGATACCAGTCTCGATACGACCGGTAGCAACTGTACCACGACCGGTGATTGAGAACACGTCCTCAACAGGCATAAGGAAGGGCTTGTCGATGTCGCGGGGAGGCAGGGGAATCCAGCTGTCAACAGCTGCCATGAGCTCCATAACCTTCTCTTCCCACTGGGGCTCGCCATTGAGAGCACCAAGAGCAGAACCGCGGATGATAGGAGTATTGTCGCCGTCATATTCGTAAGACGAAAGAAGATCACGCATTTCCATTTCAACGAGGTCGAACATCTCTTCGTCGTCAACCATGTCGCACTTGTTGAGGAATACAACAAGACGAGGAACGTTCACCTGACGAGCGAGAAGGATGTGCTCGCGAGTCTGGGGCATAGGACCGTCAGTCGCAGCAACTACGATGATAGCACCGTCCATCTGAGCGGCACCGGTGACCATGTTCTTCACGTAGTCAGCGTGACCCGGACAGTCAACGTGTGCATAGTGACGGTTAGCGGTCTCGTACTCTACGTGAGAGGTATTGATTGTGATACCACGCTCTTTCTCCTCGGGCGCGTTGTCGATCTGATCGAATGACTTAACCTCAGAAAGACCGTTCTTTGCGAGCACTGTGGTGATGGCTGCGGTAAGAGTAGTCTTGCCATGGTCAACGTGACCGATAGTACCGATGTTAACATGCGGCTTCGTTCTTTCGAATTTTTCTTTTGCCATAACTTTGCTATTATTGCTTGATTAATGATTGCGTTTTCAACAAGACGCCACGATAGCGTAAAGCACTACCGGGGCTGTCATTCAGGGTGAGATGGAGCCGATGGCGGGATTTGAACCCGCGACCTCTTCCTTACCAAGGAAGTGCTCTA
>OFGN01000810.1_pt1 | contig 29461 bp, 25 predicted proteins | sample 1521821 | NCBI WGS metagenome assembly OFGN01 (sample SAMEA3504094, study PRJEB24116) | mouse gut metagenome | biome: mouse gut; feature: mouse-associated habitat; material: faeces | place: Denmark | collected 2011
TTGTGAGCGAATAATTGTATATTAATAAACATATTATTGTACCTCCAATTCAATAAAATCTGAAAAACCTTGATATAAATCTGACACACCTAATAACATAGTATCTAAAATATTATCACAGATATTGCGTTGTTCCTTTGTGATATTATTTGGAATAACAAATTTCAAATAACCTTCTTCATCGCGTCTTTCAAACTGCATATTTACCCCCGCAACACTTAGTACTCCGAGCATAGCAGTTTGCACTATAGATGATAACGCACTGCAAACTATATCTTCACCTTCTACGCCATAGCCTGTGTGACCATCACAAGTTACTTCAGTAATACTACCATTTTGTTTTACTACTTTAACACTTGTCATTGATTAAGCCTCTATAGCAGTAATCTTTAGTGCTGTAAATGGTTGACGATGACCTTGACGCTTTCTGATATTCTTCTTTGCTTTGTATTTGAAAATATTGATTTTCTTAGCTTTGTCTTGTGCAAGAACTTCTGCCTTAACAACAGCCTTTTTAATATCGCTACCAGCCTTAATAGTACCATTGTCAGAAATCATTAAAACATCTAGTTCAACTTTGTCGCCAACATTTGCGTCTAATTTTTCAACTTTAATGATAGAATCTTGTTCTACCTTATATTGTTTACCGCCTGTTAATACGATTGCGTACATTACTTTACTACCTCCCTTTCACCAGTCTCGCTAAAAAAAATCGGGGGTGAAAACACTTCACACTTAGTTCCCTTATTATGCGGCTACATCAAATTTACCATAAAAACAAATTTTTGTCAAACATTTAGCATTAATTTATACGAAATTTATTAACATAGTAAAATTATATATCATAAAGAAATAAATTACAAACATTAAATACTCTAATATAAACTTATAAATGAAAAATAAAATGGCATATAAAAATTTGATTTTTGTATGCCTTTAGTATTAAATTTATAAAAAATATAAAAAATAATAGCGATTTTCGATGCGTTATTAAGATATTTTGCTAATTAGTAAAAATTAGAAATTAATAAATTAATACATTTACACAAATATAAAAGCTATTAATAAAGCAATTTTGCGTTATCTGGAAGTTCGATAATTCCTGAACGGACTCTTTCACAACTGAATTTTTCTATATGATATAACGGGTCTGGTATTAAATAAATACGCATATTTTCCCATACTGTTGTAAGTTCCTTTTCAAACAAGTTTAATGAAAACATTTTGCTAAAAATTATTGGATTGACTGTAAGTTTAACCGCTTGAATGCTATCGTCATTAAATATTTCGTATAAATAATCTCGGATTCGCATAATAATATGCTCTGCTGAATGCACATAAGCATCTCCACCGCAATATGGGCAAATTTGCAACATTGTATCCATTAGTCTGCTACGCATTTTCTTTCTTGTGATTTGCACAAGCCCTAAATCTGTCATACCGACTAAAGTACATTTTAATCTATCTTTTTTAAGTTCTTGCTCAAGAATTTGCAAAACTTCGCCTTTATGTTCTTCATTATTCATATCGATAAAATCGACTATGATAATTCCGCCCATATTTCGTAGTCTTATCTGTCTTGCAATTTCTATTGCTGCAATTTTATTAGTGATAAACACAGTCTCTTCCAAATTCTTATCGCCAACATACTTGCCTGTATTTACATCAATTACCGTCAAAGCTTCTGTTTTGTCAATTACAAGGTAGGCACCATTGGATAGCATAACTTCTCTTTTTAAAAGTTTATCAATTTGCGGATTAAGATTGTAGTGATTAGTAAGAGTATCTGAACCTGTATAAACTTCAAAAATGTCTTTTTTCTTTCCAAAAACATAAGAAAATTCAGACTCTAACATTTTGCAGACATTCATATCATTGACAATGATTTTATCAATATCGCCACGCATAAAATCTCTGACTGCACGAATAGCCAAATCCCCTTCACTATGCACAAGCGAACATTTAGGACAAGATAAATAAGTTTCTTTTATCTTTTGCCATTTTTCGTTTAGTTCGTTTATATTATTCAATAACTCTTCTTCACTGCAAGTTTCCGCTTCTGTACGGACAATATATCCACTATTATCTGGTCTGTTACTACGCACAAAATTTTCCAATCTCAACCTTACATCTTCATTATCAATCTTTCTTGAAATTGCAATGTAATCCACAAACGGCTCCATAACAAGCACTCTGCTTGGCAATGAGATATTCATAGTAAGTCTAGGACCTTTTGTATCAAACTGCTCTTTTAGCACTTGGCACAAAATTATATCCCCAACCTTTAGTGGAATTTTATCGGGTGCATTTGTCCCATTATGAGATACCATTTTGCCGTTAACACAAATATCACCGCCATATAAAAATCCGTTTTTTTCAAGCCCGATATCCACAAAAACTGCTTGCATACCATTTAAAACATTTACTACTTTACCTTTATAAATATTCCCAACCAATTTTTCAGAAGTGGTTTTTTCAATTGCAAAGTCAGTAAGCGTTCCATTTTCCACAACGCAAACTCTTGTACCAGTTATATGAGTATCGATAATTAAATTTTTCATTTGATATACTCCCGCAAAAACTCTTCAGCTGTTAAAATTTTATTATTCTCAATAACCAATTGTTTAGTCCTTACAATATCGCTTATATTGATAGATAAAGAAAATTTTTCATTTATTACATTAATCAATCTATCGGGACGAAGGTTAGGATTACCTGCAGCAATAACCATTGTAATGCCTTTATCTGACACATTTATGCTGTAAATTAAAGGTGCAATGTCTTGCTCTTTAACTTCCTTTTTAAAGTCATAGCTAATAACCAAACTTTTAAGGTTTGCCAAACTTTCTATTTCTGTTTTATAATGCAAAAAGTTACCTTTTACAAAATATTCACAATAATTTATATTTTTTGCAAAATTAGGATTTTTTATGCAATCATAGCATCTTATTCCTTTCATACCGGCAGGAATATTACTATTAAAGGCATTTAAAAATTCGTCTGCCGTCATATCGTCGTTTGCTACTACAAAATACTCTTCTTCACTCTCTATCCCCAAAGGCAATGGGTGTGATGTATAAGTTATAGGGTGCGGGTTAAAGCCTTCCGACATTTTTACGCTAATGTTTGCCCTTATCAAAGTCCTTTGCAAAACACGCATACTATCAATATGAGACACATAACAAATATTGCCTTTTTTAATATGTTTTAGCACTTTCATAAATAACACCTACCTAGCTTATTTGCTCCGCAACCTGTGCAGTCTTTCTCTCCACAAGCTTTGGTAGTAATTCCGCCATAAGCATTATGTTTTTCTGCTAGTAAGTATTTTTTACTTACGCCGTGATTAATAAAATCCCAAGGCAATACTTCATCTTCATTCCACATACGGGTATAATCTTCAATATTAATTCCGCAATCGATAAAGGCTTGTCGCCATTTATCCATATCAAATCTTTCACTCCAACCATCAAATACGCAGCCTGATAAATACGCCTTTTCAATAACATCAAGCAATTTTCTATCCCCACGTGAAAAAACACACTCAATTATACTGCTATCTGCACTATGCCAGTTGTAACGCACATTTTTAATGTGAAGATTATCTATCAAAAATCTTTGTTTTTCAAGCATTTCTTCTTGAGTTATTTGCTTTTCCCACTGAAAAGGTGTAAGCGGTTTTGGTATAAACACACTAGTTGAAACTGTAATTTGAACTGGTCTTTTATTTTTACTATATTGCTTTGCCATATCCTTAATTAGCAAAACAATATCTACAATGCCTTGTAAATCTTCCTGTGTTTCGGTAGGTAGTCCTATCATAAAATACAATTTAAAGCCATTATATCCATATTCCAAAGCGCTTTTTATAGTTTTTTTAATATTATCTTCTGAAATATTTTTATTTATAACATTACGCAATCTTTGACTGCCTGCTTCAGGTGCAAAAGTCAATGAACCTAGCCTGCCACTGCCCATAAACTCAGGTTTATAAGAATCTAAACGCAAAGACGGCATAGCAAGTTTAACATTACCATTGCAAACGCTTTGCTTTAAGCTTGCAATAAGCTCATTTAATGAAACATAATCACTAGTAGATAAGCTTGACAAAGATAATTCGCTATAACCAGTATTTTCAACAAGTTCTTTACCATAATCCACAAGAGTTTGCAGTTTTCTGCTCCTAATAGGTCTATAGTAAAAACAAGCTTGACAAAATCTGCACCCGTTGTTACAACCCCTGTAAAGTTCCAAAACTGCTCTGTCGTGAGTTATTTCTATATTAGGTACAAGTATTTTTGTAGGAAAATATGCCTTATCCAAATCTTGTACTATTGCTTTTTTAACACTGCCTGTAAAACCTGTAATTTTGCCATTTTGGGTAATTGGCTTAACTTTGTCAGGCACATAAACGCCTTCCAAACTTGCAGCTTTTTCCAAAAATTCTTCTTTTGAAAGACCATTTTTTTTGCACTCGTCATACAAAAGTGTAAATTTCTTCAAATTCTTTTCGCCTTCGCCAATCATTATGCAATCAAAAATTTCAGCAAAAGGTTCGGGATTAACTACGCAAGGTCCACCTGCTATAAGTATAGGATAATTGCCACATTTCCTATCCTTTGCCCTAAATGGAATACCTGCTAAATCTAACATATAAAGCACATTTGTATACAATAGTTCATAACCGATTGACATACCTACAATGTCAAAATCAATCAAAGGCTTATTGCTGTCAACAGAAAAAAGCGGGATATTATTTGCTTTTAGCTGTTCCCCCATATCCACAAACGGAGCAAAACATCTCTCGCAAACTATCCCTTCCATATCGTTTAGCATATGATATAAAATCCTAAGCCCTATATTACTCATACCGATTTCATAAATTTCTGGAAAACATAAACATAACCTTGTTGAGCAAGGTTTGTCCATATCAGGCATATTAAACTCCCCACCTACATAGCGGGCAGGTTTTTCTACTTTTAAAAGTATCTCTTTTAGTTCTTTATCCATTTCCTGTCCAATCTAACTTTAAATTTTGCAAAAAGCCTTCAAAAATCGGTATTAAACCAAATAAAAATCAACTTGTACAATTATTAATTTTCAAAAACTATATAATTAATTAAAAAATTCTGACGTCACTTAACAAGTGGCATTTAGACTATTTTTTACATTACAAGTGCAGCTGCACCGATAATACCAGCACTATTGCCAAGGCTTGCTTGTACAACTTGTATGTATGGAAGCATACCGCTTCTTTCAAAGTCTTCATTTAATTTTTGTTGCAAAGGCTCCATAACATTTTTACCTTCGTGAGAAATACCACCGCCGATAATAAACATTTCAGGGTGCAACACATAGCCTAAATTTAATAGACCTTCTGCTAAATAATGAAGATATCTATCTACAACAGCTTTGCCTGCATAATCACCTGCGTCCATAGCCAAAAAGGCAGTTCTTCCGTCAACTCCGCCATTTTCATTTGCGATTTTGTGCATTAGGCTATTTGCATTTTCTGCCATAGCGTACTTAGTTTGATTAATTAGTCCTGTCGCACTTGCATATCTTTCCCAACAACCACGTCTACCACAATTGCATTGCTCGCCGTCAATTTCGATAATTTGGTGACCAACTTCACCACCTGCACCGCCATTTCCTTCATATAGTTTGCCGTCAATGATTATGCCACCGCCAATACCTGTACCTAGTGTTATCATTACAACATTTTCGTGACCTTTGCCTGCACCAAATCTTTGCTCGCCAAGCGCTGCCATATTTGCATCGTTACCAACAGCAATAGGCACATTAAAATATTGTGACATTTCCTCTGCTAATGCTACATTTTTGCAACCGATATTTACAGCAGATATTATCATACCTTTTTTACTGTCAACTGTACCTGGTATACCAATACCGATACCCGCCAAATCTATCAAAGAAAAACCTGATTCTTCAAGCAATTGTTTTATGTAATCGGCAGTTCTTGCAAACATACTTTTGTAACCTTTTTCCTGTTCTGTAGCAAAAGCTTTTGTCTTTAAAATTTTACCATCGCTATTTACCAATCCGATTTTAATGCTCATACCGCCAACATCAACACCTGCATAAATCATAATGCACCTCTCTAATTAAATATATTCAAAAACACATTTATATACAATTTAGTATAACATATAAAATTTTAATTTTCAAGTAATATTTACAAATAAATTAAACAATACAAACAATATTACAAAAACATATTAATAAAATCAATTGTGGCAATTTTTATTCAAATAAAAAATCAACTGCACTCTATAATGCAGTTGATTTTAATTTTTATTGCATATCACACAAAATTTCTTTTAAAGTCAGTTTATGGTCGTACTTTTCCATTATTCCGTGAAGTTTATCTTCGTCTACAACATCAATGTCTTCACCTTTTTCATTTACAACTATAAATGTAGTAAGATAATCACGATTTAAAAACCTGAATAGCTCAAATATCTTTGTTTCACGGCTAATATAAATATCTCTTGCTAGAACGCCTTTTTTATAATTTTTCACAAACGACAACCTACCTGCAATACAGCTATACTCTTCCTTTTGTCCGCCAAAAATTGCACCAATAAGCAAAAATACACCTATATTTACTATAGAAATATTAAATGTTACAAACAATGTTGCAAGCCCAAGGCCTATAATAATTAGGCTCAAAATTATACCGACTATTTTAAGGATTTTTAAAGCTTTTATTTTATCTTTGCATAAACTTAAAACAATTCTTGAGCCATCAAGCGGAAAACATGGCAACAAATTAAAACACATTAAAGTTAAATTGCTGTTTAAAAAATCTTGTGTATAAACATAAGATTCAGGCAGTAACCACCATAGTGCAAATGTTGCCAAAGCAAGTACGCCATTGCATATAGGTCCTGCTAAGGCTATAACTATACCTTCCTTGCGGTTAAATTTTTCGCCGCCGTAAATCATAGCACCATAGGGCATCAAAGTTATTTTAGCCATTTGATATCCATATTTTTTACCAGCCAAGCTATGTGCTATTTCGTGTAGCAACACTGTCAAAAAACAACTAAAAAATACCCAAGCCTTGCCTATAACAATATAGTACAGGCAAAGACAAAAATAGAGTGGGTGTATAGTTAATTTGTAACCAAACAAACCTTATCTACCAAACATACTCATAAAAGTTTGTGCTAAAGTACCACTGCTTGCCAAAGTAATCACACTTGAAATAAGCATTATTACAGCAAAGCAAGCACCAAAAATTGCTGCGGTATATGCAACATCAAAAGCTTTCTTTTTATCAATGCTTTTTAAACCTTTAAATTTTTTGTGCTTTTTGCCAAGCTCAACTGTAATATTTTCGTTTGGATAGTTATTGCACTCAACTTTTTCATAATCATCATATTTCATAAAACTCACTCTCCAATTAGTTTACTAAGATAACTTATGCTATAGATTTTTGGATTATTACAAAATATTAGATTAATTTTTAGTAGAATAACAAAACTATTGTCTTGCCTTAAAGCTATCTGCTATACCTTCAAAAGCTATCAAAATTTTTCCGTTATTTTCTATCTCAAGCCTTAAATCACAATTAGTATCTTTAAGATTAAGGTAGCCTGCAATAACTTTTAGCATATCTTTTTTCAAATTTTGCTCAATCATTTGTGGCATTTGCAATTTATCTTTTTTTAATATTTGCAATAGTCTCTCTGAACTTGCCGAATTATAAAAGTCTTTATTTTGATTAAACATTATATATCACCTTTATTTAGATATAAATCTCATTAATAATTAAATTTATGCCCTTTTTAACATCATTTTAAGTTTGCCAAACATTCCCCGATATTGTGCAGTTGGGTCATAAAGTCTGCGTCTTCCCGTAATAAAATTATCTGCAACACACTCAAAAGACTTTGTAGCAAGACACTCACCCCTACCAATTTTACCTAATTCCGAAAAAATATGGATTTTGTCATCTTCAGGTATAACACCAATTGGTGCAACACCTAACAATTTTGCAATTTCTATTACAGACATCATTTCACCATTTATAACCATATCACCGCGAATACGATTGACTATAAGGTTTACAGCATTCAATTTGTAATTATGCAAAATGCTAATTACTTTATCTGCGTCTCTTAACGAAGAAACATTGGGAGTTGCAACAACCAACGCTTCGCTGCTTGGTGCAACTGCTCTGTGAAAACCTTTGTCAATCCCCGCCGGACTATCAATAAATATAAAATCAAACCCGTCACTCAATTTAGTAATAAGTCCCCTAAAATCTTTCATACTTATTATATCGCTGTTATACGCATTTTGAGAAGGCAAAATATACATATTAGGAATATCAGGGCTAGATACAAGTGCTTGTTTTATCCTGCATCTTCCCGAAATCACATCTGCCATATCATACACAACTTTATCATCAATACCAACAAGTACATCTAAATTATTTAGCCCAATATCCGCATCAATAAGTAACACCCTTTTGCCACGATATGCTAGCATTGCCCCTATACTTGCTGTGCAAGTAGTCTTTCCAACACCGCCTTTACCGGAAGTTACCACAATCACCCTTGCCATATTCACCTCATAATATTTAAAAATTAACACTAATCATTATACAATAAATATAACTACTTGTTTTAGTGTATTTTATCGAAATATTTCCGAATTTAGGTTTTATTGTTGTATTTACTTATCTAATTAACAAAATCGATAATTTTGCAAAATCATTTAATTTTCTTAATTCAATATAAATAACATTAAATCAACTAATAACGCATTGAAGCTACTATATTTTATCAGAAAAAACAAAAAACACCCCGATTTTCAGAGTGTTTTTATCATAAACCTTAAAAAAATTTACTTTATTTACGATATTAAAATCAATTAAAATATTATCAATTCAAATTATCGATATTAAGCATTCTTGCAAGCTTTCCTTTGTCAAAAAAGAATTTACTTCCGCCTACTGCCACAGCAAATTCAGGCTCGTCCATAATCTTTATATCAACAAACAATCTTTCCTTTAAATAATTTGCAAGTCCGGAAAGTTTGCTTCCCCCACCGCATAGATAAATACCATTTTGCTCAATAATATGCAAGTGAGCTTTAGGAATCATCATACAAACTTGAGCTACAACTTCCACTATTTTATCAATTGAATTTTGTACAAGTGGTCTTAATTCTGTTGCGGTTAGTTTAACTTCATTTTTAGTATTTTGCAAAACTGCTTTGCCTTTTATAATTATTGTTGACAAATCGTTTTCTTCAAGATTTGCAAGTCCAAGTTTAATATCTTCACTGCTTGTTTTATTAATTACCAACTTATATTTATCACTTATGTAATCAATTATTGCATAGTCAATATCGTCTCCCCCTACATTTATTGAACAACCATTTACTATTCCTTCCTCGGTGACAATAGCAATTTCCGTATTACTGCTACCGATATTTACCAAAAACATAGCTTTGTCATTATTGATTGCTTTTACAGAAAGTGGGGATTCCACAATTACAACTTCCTTTACGCCTGCTTTGTAAAATGCTTCTTCTATTACCCGTTTCTCGATATTTGTAAGTCCGCAGGAAACATTTGCTATAACGCTAACATAATTTTTTAAAAATTTCCTTGGAGCGATATTATTTATCAATGTTTTTATAAGATAGACAAATGCAACTTCATTATCCACACTACCATTTTTTATAGGATAAATAAGCTGAGCATTGTTACTGCTATTTGCAATATATCTAAGTGCCTCTGCTCCTGCCGCAACATTTTCAAATTTGCTATTAAGATTTGCTGTTGCAACAACGCTAGGCTCAGATATTATAGATGTCGATTCTTTATCTGCAATAACAATATTTTTGCTACCAATATCCACACTCAAACAAATTTTATTCATAAGTAAATATCAACTCCTTACATACACTCAATATTTTATCTAATGGTAGTCCGATAATGGTATTTATATCTCCACTAAAACGCTCAACCACAACGCCATCTTGCACTCCGTAACTACCCGCTTTGTCAAGCGGAGAACCGCTATTGATATAATTTTCTATCATTTCATCGGAAAGACATTTAAAAATTATATCACTTTTATCATAACCTGTTACAACTTGTCCTTTATAAGCAACTGCAAAACCGCTGTAAACTTGGTGACAATTTCCTGATAATTCCTTTAACATTCTAAATGCGTCCTGCCTATCTTTAGGCTTACCATAAACCTTTGTTTTAAACCAAACTATTGTATCCCCTGCTATAACAATATCATTAGGATAAATTTTTGGTAAATCTGCAAGTTTCAGTTTAGCAAGTTCCACCACTATTTCCGCAGGTGTGGTAGCAAAATATTCTTCCTTAACATCTTTTGTCACTATCTCCGTTTTATCAAAATGCGGATTTAAAAGCTCATATCTTCTTGGTGATTTAGATGCCAATATCAATCTTTTATTTATTTTCATAATCTCTGATTATTTTGATTTTTTCTTCTTCCTTCTTAGTATTTTTTGCTTTTTTAGCTTTTAAGCTATAATAAACAATAACTCCAACCAAAACGGGTGCTAACACGCAAGTCAAAACAATAAAGGTAACATTTACGTTTGATGATGCACCATTATCTGCAAACACAGTGCTTATATTTAAAAGCACTAACGCAAGCACAACAAAAATTGTAGAAATCATTTTTTTCATAATAGCTCCAATTATAAATCAATCATTTTTCTATAAATAACAATATTTTTTACTTTAATAAATAAAGATTGATTTGTATAACATTTTGTTATTTAGCAAAAAATTTATAAGAAAAATTTCTTTTTCAACTCTAAAAAGTACTTTTCTCTGCCTAAAATCATCATTAGCAATAAAGTAATAACACCTACACCAAGACAAATATAAATCATAAAATGTACTTGTTTATACATAACACTTGCAATTATTGCAGGCACTGCAGTAACCAAACACATTGCAGTAAGTGGCATTGTAAGCCTTACCCAATCTTTAAACTCAACAAGCATATAAATGAAAAGTATAGCAATACCACCCAAAAAGAATGAAGGCATAGCCCATATAAGTGCCCAATTTTGAGATTCCGTAACTATAAATTTGCCATACATAATTGTTTGTATATAGTAGCAGATTATTGAAGCAAAAACGCTGTACCAAAAAATCTGTTTTCTAAAATCCAAATGGAAAAACAGACTTCTGCCTAATGTACACCAAAAAACTGCCCAACCAAACAATATATGATATGCCCAAAAAATCCTATTTGCGGCAAGAAAATTAACTAAAAAGCAAATTCCTATGGAAATTAAGCAAGCGTACAAAAATACTCTAAATGCAATTTCTCTAACTACTATACCTTTTCTTACTTTTGGGTAGCCATAATCAATTGCATCAAGCGGCGTTTCTTGGTCTTCTTCATTTCTTTCTATATACGAACCGCACAAAGGACAATTTGACAAATTTTTATCAACTTTTACATTACATCTAGGACATTTATCAATCATTTTTTCGTCCCCCATTATTACCATTCACAAAAACTTCAAGTCCCCTTTCTGTCAAAAACTTAAAAAACTCTCTCTCTAAATATGAATTTTTGATTGTTTTTACAAAGGTAAACACAGTTTTACCATTAAAACTACAAATTGTCATAGTAGAATTATCGTATTTTTGTGGACCTATAATAAGCTCATATCTTTCAATATACTCAGAAAATTCTTTTGGAACATTCATTCGTCCCATATTTGTCACTATTAAACTGCTTACTCTGTCAGCTTGATTGTAGTAGGCAAATTTCATAATTAGATTTTTTACAGACAATGGGACAGCTCTTATAATCCAATTTTTTTCAAGTGAAAAATTGCTGTTTATAAAGTTTTGGAAATTATCTTTATTGCATCTAATTCTGCTCTCTTCTGCCATTTTTTGCAAAATTTCTTCAAAAGTCATATCTTTTGGAGATGTTTCCTTTAATAAAACATTTACAAAGCCAGAAAACATTCTTACAGTTTGAGAAGGAAAATAGTTTCTCAAATCAACTGAATACTGAACGGAAATAGGTCTTTTTGAATTTTTATTTACAGCATCGTATTTCCTTTTGTTATAAAGGCAATATGCAAGTGCTCCAATAATATACTCATTAAGGGTAACTCCTGCAGCGTGACTTAACTCTAATAATTTTGCAGTTTCCACTTCGCCGTGAGTGACATTTACAACACCTTTAAGCTCCTTAGTGCCTTGTAAATGATATGCACTATAATTTTCAGGCAAAGTTTTTGAGCCTTTTGGATTGTAATATCTGCTGTAACTATCTTCAAACTCTTCTTCTTTTGGAGCATCGTTGTAGTGTAAAAGTGGTCCTCTGTCAACCTTTTTACCCAAAAGATGCAAGTACTTAAGAATTAGTGTATTTAAAAAATTGGTGCTAGCATTCCCGTCACTTATACAATGTGAAAATTCCGCCATAATTCTGTTGCCGGAATACATAACCCTAAACAAAGGTTCTCTATTCATAAAATCAAATTGCCTGCAAGGATAATCACTTTCTCTTGTAACAACTGGTCTTATAGTTGCACCTTGCAAAAAATACCAAAAGAATCCCCTACGCAAAATTACATTATATGAAGGGAATCTTTCAATAACAACATCTAAAGCTTGTTGTAAAACTTCCCTATCTACACGCTCTTTCATAACAGCACAAACGCGATAAACAGCATTCCACCTAGTGTTACCACTAGCCGGATAAATTTTTGAAGCATTATCAAGTTTAAACCATTCCGCAGTATTTTTGATTTTATTCATACCTACTCCTGCTATTTTATTATACACGAAAACTTTTAAATAGTCAAGGCGATAAAAAAAAGCTATTAACAAAATTATTAATATCAAACAAACTACTCTTAAAGCATAGTCAAATTAATTATAGCTTAAAGTTAAATAAATGAAACATTAAATCGGTAAAATTAATCAAATTTATTGCTATTTTGGTGGTTATTACAAAAAAATTTATAAAAATGTGTCCCGCTCACAAATATTTAGGTAAATAGCAATATTTAAAAAGCTTAATACTTGACAATTAATAGCTCTTGTATTAAAATAATATATAATTATTATAAACTTAAAACAAAAAGACATTAATATTTTGGAGTGTAATCTTATGGATATGTTACAAGTAGAAAAAAAATGGCGAGAAAAATGGGAGAAAGATAAACTTTATAGTTTTGACAAATCAAGAATTGACAAAAAGTACTATGTTCTTGAGATGTTCTCTTACCCATCTGCAGCTAAACTTCACGCAGGGCACTGGTACAATTACGGACCTGCAGATAGTTTTGCAAAATTCAAGCGTATGCAAGGCTACGAAGTTTTTGAACCAATGGGCTTTGATGCTTTTGGACTTCCAGCTGAAAACTATGCTATCAAAACAGGTATTCACCCTAAAGACAGTACACTCAAAAATATTGAAACTATGGAAGAACAACTTAAGAAAATCAATGGTTCTTTTGATTGGGATTACGAAATAAAAACTTGCACTCCCGACTATTATCGTTGGACACAATGGATTTTCTTGCAATTGTACAAAAACGGCCTAGCTTACAGAAAAGAAGCACCTGTAAACTGGTGTCCATCTTGTCAAACAGTACTTGCAAACGAGCAAGTTGTGGACGGCAGTTGCGAAAGATGCAAAACCACAGTTATAAGAAAAAACCTTACTCAATGGTTTTTTAAAATCACCGATTATGCGGAAGAACTACTTGCAGATTTAGACAAACTTGACTGGCCTGCAAAAACTATCGCTATGCAAAAAAACTGGATTGGTAAATCTGTTGGTGGCGAAGTTGAGTTTGCTTTGGAAAAAGGCGGTAACTTTAGAGTATTTACAACAAGAGCCGACACTTTGCACGGTGTTTCTTATGTTGTTTTGTCACCTGAACACCCACTTGTTAACGAGCTAACTACAGCTGAATGCAAAAAAGCTGTGGAAGAATACAAAGATATGTGCTCAAAAGTCAGTGAAATTGACAGAATGAGTTCTACCCGTGAAAAAACTGGTGTATTTATTGGAGCTTATGCAATTAACCCAATCAACAACAAAAAAGTACCTATTTGGATTGCAGATTATGTACTATATAGTTATGGTACAGGTGCTGTTATGGGCGTTCCTTCTCACGATGATAGAGACTTTGCTTTTGCTCAAAAATATAATCTTCCAATCACAAGAGTTATATCTAATCCAAACGGCAATGACGAACTTCCTTATTGCGATTACGGCGTGCTAGTAAATAGTGACATAGATGATGGATTAACTTCTGAGCAAGCTATTAACGCTATTTTGGATAGACTAGAAAAACAAGATAAAGGTGGCAAAAAAGTAAACTATAGATTACGTGACTGGCTTGTTTCCCGTCAAAGATACTGGGGCTGTCCTATTCCAATTATACATTGCGACCATTGTGGTGACGTCCCTGTTCCGGAAGACCAATTGCCTGTAGAACTTCCTTACAATGTAAACTTTACACCGGACGGAAAATCACCGCTTGCAAAATGCGACGAATATATAAACACTATTTGTCCTGTTTGCGGAAGACCTGCAAAACGCGACGAAGACACTTTGGATACATTTGTTTGCTCTTCTTGGTATTATTTAAGATACCCGGATTCCAAAAATGACAAACAAGCATTTGACCCTGACTTAATTAACAAGATGTTACCGGTTGACAAATATATCGGCGGTGCGGAACACGCTTGTATGCACTTATTATATGCAAGGTTTTTCACAAAAGCTTTAAGAGATTTGGGATATTTAAAATTCGACGAGCCATTTACTTCACTTGTACACCAAGGTTTGATTTTAGGTCCAGACGGCTTTAAAATGAGTAAATCAAGGGGAAATGTTGTAAGCCCAGACGATATTATTAGCAAAGTAGGTGCAGATGCTTTCAGGCTTTACTTAATGTTTGGTTTCAGCTATATCGAAGGCGGTCCTTGGAACGAAAATGGTATTGAATCAATCACTAAGTTTATGGACAGAGTGGAAAGAATAGTTAAAAGTGCTTATAGCAGTAAAGCTACAGAAAAAGAACTTACTAAACAAGATAAAGAATTACTATATATTTTGAACTCTACTATTCAAAAAGTTACAAGCGACACAGAAATATTCAGTTTTAACACTGCTATTGCAAGGATTATGGAGCTTGTAAATGCACTTTACAAGTACGATACTGCAGCTGACAAAAATTACAAGATATTCCAAGAAGCTTGCTATAACTTAGTTTTATTACTAGCACCTTTCACACCTTGTTTTGCAGAAGAATTGCACGAGCAAATTGGTGAAAAAGGCTCTGTTTTAAACAAAAACTACCCTGTTGCAGATAGCAAGTATCTTGTAAAAGACGAATATGAGCTTGTTGTTCAAATTAACAGCAAAAACCGTGACAAAATCATTGTTCCTGCAGATAGCGACAACAAAGCAATCATTGAAATAGCTAAAAATAGCGATGTTATTAAAAACTTGATTTGCGGAAAAACAATTGTTAAAGAAATTGTTATTCCAAAAAGATTGGTAAATTTGGTTATTAAATAAGCTGTTTCAGGTATAAAAAATTGTAAAATTAAAACAAATTTAAATTATAAAGGAAATATAAATTATGTTAGATTTAAAATATGTTTGCGAAAATATAGATTATGTGACTGAAAAATTGTCTCACCGCAGTGGCAAATCACCTATCGGCGAAGTTGCTCCACTTGCTGCAAAGCGTGTTGAACTTATAAAAAAGGTTGAACAACTAAAAGCAACTAAAAACACAGTTTCAAAAGAAATTGCCGAAATAAAGAAAAACAAAGGAAATGCAGATAGCAAAATTGCCGAAATGAAAGAACTTGGCGATGAAATCAAAAAGTACGACGACGAACTAAATGAAATCGCTAGTAAACTTAACGAGCTTATGCTTGCTATTCCTAATATTCCTGATGAGAGCGTACCTTATGGAGATGACTCTGACCAAAATGTGGAAGTAAGACGATATTTAGAGCCAACTAAATTTGATTTTGAGCCAAAAGCACATTGGGATTTAGGTTTGGATTTGAATATTTTTGACTGGGAGCGTGCAGGTAAAATCACAGGTGCAAGATTTACTGTATACAAAAACTGGGGTGCTAAACTTGAGCGTGCTATTATGAACTTTATGCTTGATACTCACGCATTATCAGGTTATACAGAAGTTTTCCCTCCATTTATGGTTAACCGTGATAGTATGATTGGTACAGGTCAACTACCTAAGTTTGAAGAAGATATGTATGCTGTTAAAGGTACAGATTACTACTTAGTACCTACTGCAGAAGTACCTGTCACTAACCTTCACAGGGGTGAGATTTTGGACGAAAAACAACTACCAATTAAATATTGTGCTTACACTGCTTGTTTCCGTGGTGAAGCTGGTTCTGCAGGTCGTGATACAAGAGGACTTATTAGACAACATCAATTTAATAAAGTTGAACTTGTTAAATTTGCACACCCTGACAATAGTTTTGAAGAACTTGAAGAACTTACAAACGCTGCAGAAAAAATATTGCAACTATTAGGATTACCTTACAGAGTGGTTACTCTTTGCACAGGTGATTTAGGCTTTGGTTCAGCAAAAACTTATGACATTGAAGTATGGATGCCTAGCTACAATAGATATGTTGAAATTTCTTCTTGCTCAAATTATGTAGATTTCCAAGCAAGACGAGCAAATATTAAATTTAGAGATGCCGATAAAAAAACAAGATTTGTTCACACTTTAAATGGTAGTGGTCTTGCGGTTGGCAGAACTACAGCAGCTATTATTGAAAACTTCCAAAACGAAGACGGCTCAATAACAGTACCTGAAGTTTTAAGAAAATATATCGGTACAGATATTATTAAGTAATGCTATTTACAATATATATTTAAAAATTATTAAACAAAAAAGACTGCAAAAATTTGCAGTCTTTTTGATTTTATATATCAACTATATTTATAATTATTATCTATTCAATTTGTTTTAAAGAATATTTAAAATATGCTAGATTATTGCATCATTGCAAGTTTATCGATAAACTTATCAACGCTTGCAGTATCTCCACCAATTACTATTGTGTCGCCTTTTCTTAAGAAAGTATCGCCGCTTGGACTTGAAGTAACCTTACCGCCATTTTTTATAAGCAACAATGTCACGCCAAATTTTCTACGCATATCAATATCGATAAGTGTTCTGTCTTCCCACTTTTGCGGAACTTCCGCTTCTGCTATAGTAAAGTAGTTATCAAGCACCATAATATCATTCAAATGCGGTGTTACAAGCCTTACAGCCATTTTTTGTGCCATTTCCTCTTCTGGCTCAACAACAAGGTCTGCACCTATTTTTTTCAATACTTCTTTATGTTTTCTTCCGCTTGCTTTAGCAACAATAAAAGATGCTCCCTGCTCTTTACAAATAAGAGTAGTTAGAATGCTCGCTTGCATATTTTTACCCATACAAATAATAACTGCATCAAAGTTGCTTATACCAATTGCTTGAATTGCTTGTTCATCTGACGCATCTGCAATAACAGCGTGAGTTGCATACTCACTTGCAGCATTAACCCTGTCTTCATCTATATCCACAACAAGCACTTGCTTATCCATTTCGTGCAGTTCTCTTGCAATTGCACTACCAAATTTACCAAGTCCTATAACAGCAAACTCTGACATTTCTTTTTTAACGATAGCCATAATTCCTCCTAACCTATCAAAATTTTAGCGTCTGTGTATTCTATTTTATCATTAATTTTTTTACGCTTTGCAATTGAAAAACCAATTGTAAGTGTGCCTACTCTTCCAATAAACATAGTAAGACATAATAATAATTTACTTGCTACACTAAGCTTTGGAGTAATACCCATTGTAAGTCCTACTGTTGAAAAAGCACTTGTTACTTCAAACAAAATATTTTCCACATTTGCCATTTGATTATGATTATTTTGCTCGAAAATCAATATTAAAATTGTATTTATCATAATAATCAATATTGCAAGCATTATAATTGTAATTGCTCTTTTTATTACATTTGGATTGATTTTTGTTTTTCCTAAATTGACATCTCTTTCGCCTTGAAGAGTTCTAATCCCCGTAAGCATAAGCACTGCAAGTGTTGTGGTTTTTACACCACCACCTGTAGACGAAGGCGAAGCACCGATAAACATTAAAATCAATGTAAGCATATACGATACAGGAGTAAGTGCAGCTTGAGATACAGTTTCAAAACCTGCCGTCCTTGGAGTTACCGACTGGAATAATGCTGTTAAAATCTTACCACCAACACTCTTATCTTTTAAAACGCCATTCCATTCAGTCGCCATAAAAGCTGCCCAACCAAAAATTATAAGCACTGCGGTTATAATTAAAACCATTTTTGTATGCGGTGTAAGTTTTCTTTTTTTTCTAAAAGCTCTATCCCCAATATCTATAAGCACCATAAAGCCTATACCGCCAATAACTATTAGTGCCATAATAGGTAGACATACAAAAGCATTTTCCGCAAAAGCAGTAAGAGAACCAAATTGGTCGCCACATACTTTACCAAGCACATCAAAACCCGCATTACAAAAGGCGGAAATAGAAATAAATATGCTTATCCAAACGCCTATACCACCAAAAGCAGGTATAAAACTACACATTAGCACTAATGCTCCGACAAGTTCTATTGAAAAAGTCAATATGAGTATCAACTTTATAGACTTTACAATACCTTGCAATCTATCTTCACTCAAAGCTTCCTGCAACATAAGACGGTTTTTCAAAGTTATCCTTTTTCGCATCATTAAAAACAACAATGTTGTTGCCGTCATTACTCCAAGACCACCTATTTGTATTAAAAACAAAATAACCATTTGTCCAAACAAATTAAACTGAGTAGCAGTATCCACAACAATTAAACCTGTTACACAAACGGCAGAAGTAGAAGTAAATAGGGCGTCCATAAACGGAAACCATTGCATATCATTATGTGCAATCGGCAGACTAAGCAAAAATGCGCCTACAAAAATTATAAGTGCAAAACCGATAACTATTACCCTTACAGGAGTTAAAATTTTAAATTTCTTTTTTTCTATCGCCATAATCTAAGCCATATATTTTAAAATAATCAAATATATTATAACAAATTTTTATAAAAATAACAAGCCATAATATAATATTTTTTAATTTTATTACTTTTTTATAATAATGCTATATAATCAAATAAATAGCAGAGCAAATTACAAATATTGTAACTTGCCCTGCAAACGATATTTTTACTATCATTCTACTTGTTCGATTTGTACGCTTACCTTAAAATTTAACTCTTTCAAAAAATCGTCAGCCAATATTTGGCTTGATTTTTTTGGAAATTTCTTTAAAAATCCATTTACCACATTTAATATATCGACATTAAGAGATATCCCATAGTCTATGAGTTCTCTCGTCCTATTATCGATAGATTTAATTAGTTTCGATTTTTCGTCTTGACTTAATTCAAAAGATATTTTACCATTTGCAAACCTACCTTCGGTACGAATAGTTTTTAGTTTAAATTTTATTTCACACTCTGATTTATTCAAATCGTAACTCATTTTTGCTTTGCTATCAATAATATGCACACTAAACATTTCGTCACCATCAACTTTTAAAACTCCGTCTTGCAAGCTCATTTTTGCAAGGCTAAAAATTTGAGTTAAGTTTTCATCAAGCAAACACTGCAAACCATTATCGTCTATCAAAGCGGTTTTTGATATCAAAAATTTATCTGCTTTCTCTAAATTTTCTTTTTGTTGGTCGGTTGATGGCTCTGTTTCTTCCACACTCACAAGCGGAAGATAATTTATTTTGTTAACATTTTTGGAATTTCGCACATACTCCTGCAAAGATATAGCTGTTACACCAAGTGGAGCTTTAGTCGGTCTTAATTGTCTTACCAATTGCAAACTGGATACTTCACCCGCAGCCACCTGTGCATTCATAATATCTTCTGCCTTGTCTTCTGCCATAACAATTAAAAGATTATCGTGAACTCTGTCGTCCATAAAGAAAGTATCAACTAGTTTCAAATCTCCGTTTTCCATCATATTTTTGCCAAGTATCAAAATAGCTGCTTGTGCAAAAGACAATATAGCACCTTCTTCTTTTTCTATTTTATCTATTGCAATATCTATATTTTGTGCATTTCCTTTTAGCGTAATGTAGTTATTTCCGCCACCGCTTGCAACTCCACCATTTTTAGGCAAGACTACTTGAGTGTATAAAGTGTATTCACTGCCATCATAATCAAGACCGATTCCAACCACAATATTTCTTTTTACCACACTTACATTAAAAACCATTGCATTAAATACAACAAGTGCAATACAAATTGTTATTATTATAACCCATTTTGATTTTAATACCTTTTTCATACTTTCTCCTTCTTGCACCATTTTGTATAAATAAACATTGCAAGCGGAATTGCAAATTCACAAATAATCACAAAATATTTTACATACCCAATTGCAAAATTGTGTGCGTTTTCTAAATTTTTTACCCAAAACATTTCTATTGCAGAAATTGCAATTATATTTATAACAATAGCTATAATTTTGTTTTTGATTATGCAAGATAGTGCATTGCAAGTTGTAAAAAACAAAAGTGTAATTTGAAGTATAGACATTATTATCCAAACTAATATGCTAAGGAAGTTTGTAGCACCTAGTAAATCGCTTAAAGTATTAAATACAGACATTCTGTTAAATGCAAAGTAAACTAGTCCACCTGCTTCGCCATAAACCGCTATAAAAGCTACATAAAACACAATTATTCCAACTACCGCACCAACCACTGCAAGCGGCACAGAAGTTTTTTCCAATATTTTATTCCTATTCTTTTTAACGGTAAAGTATAATAACGGAACATAATCACCGAACCATACTGAAAAATCAACAAAACCATTACCTAATTTTTCATTATTTCCGCCGAAAATCGGTGTTAATTCACTAAAATCAGCTTTAAAGCTCGGTGTTAAAACCATAACAATCAAAATTGCCATAATAAAATAAAACATCATTTCAAATAATCTTGCTATTGTATTTCCACCTTTTGAAGCTAAATATGGTATAACAAGTGCAAAGGCTATAATTATAAAATCTATTCTACCTTGGTCAAACAAACTGGAAGAAGTATAGGTAATAAGTCCTGCATATAAAGTTACTAACCTTATCATTGAATAAACATACATAACAATATGAAAAGCATACAGCCATTTGTTGTTATCTTTTAGCAAATTAATTCGTCTTACAATGTATAGAGTAATAAAAAACATTATCCCTTCAACTGCCATCAATATTCCAATCACTATCCAACTATCCCTTCCCACTGTATCATACATATAAGAAGGTAACATTGCAATTTTAAATACTATCATAACGATAAATGCTATGATTGCAAATTGATTTGTATATATCACATTGTCATTATTATAATTTTTTAATGCCTTTTCCATATTTACCTTATTAATTTTAAATTTAATACCGATTTTTATTCGGTTTTTCTAATATATTATTACTTTGCTCTTACTCTGTTTATTGTAGGTATAGAAAAAGGTCTCTTCTTCATATCTATCAAATTCTTTTTTGTAACTCCGTCTTGCATATCAAGTGGTAACATTGGAGCGAATGGTGCCATATAACTTGTGCCGTAATTTCTTAAACCAACCATATACCCAAATAATGCAAATACTGCTAGTATCAATCCAAATATACCTAAAACTCCTGCAACTGCAACAAACAATATCCTTAGAATACTGCCCGCATCAACTTCGTCAGGCACACAATAAAGTCCTATTGTAGACATAGCCGTAACAAGTAATGTGGGTACAGAAAGTAATCCTGCACTAACCGCTGACTCTCCCAATACTATTGCTCCGACTATAGACAATGCCGTACCTACATATCTAGGCATTCGTACGCTCGCTTCATTTAGTATTTCAAATACCAATAGCAGGACTATCATTTCAATGGTAGGAGTAAGCGGAACGCCTTGCAAACTATTCATAATTACCACTAACAATTTGAGCGGAAACATATGATACTGAAACTCTTGCAAGGCAACATAAGCCGCAGGAAGACTTATAGCTATAATCATTGCGATAACCCTTAGTATTCTTGTTGCAGATGCACGATAGCTCTTTGTATAGTAATCTTCACTTGCTTGAAAATGCTCAAAAAGAACAAATGGCAAAGTAATTACTGTAGGTGAACCATCACAAATTATAGCAACCCTACCTTCAAGCAACTTGCCTGCTATAATATCAGGTTTTTCAGCTGTACCAACTTGATTGAATAAAGAATGTTTATTATCTTCTATATATCTTGCAATATATGAGCTATCTATAATTCCGTCGCAATTGATTTCAGATATTCTGCTTTTTATTTTCTCCACAACGCCGTTATCTGCAACGCCATCAATATATGCAATGGCAATTTGAGTACCTGAATATTTACCTATCTGCATTAAATCAAATACTAAATCAGGGGTTCTAAATCTTCGCCTAAGCATTGTCATATTAACTTTCATATCTTCAACAAAGCCTTCACGCGGACCACGCAAAACTGTAGATACAGGCGGTTCGGTAATCCCCCTTATCTTATAGTCTCTTAAAGATAAAACAAAAAAACTTTCTGCCCCGTCAATCATAAGTCCAATATCACCGCTTGCAATTCTGTTTATCATTTCTTCAAAGCTTTCGCAAACAATAATCGGGTCGGAAATATAAATAATCTTGTTTAATAAATCCGCAGTAATCGCTCTTGTTTCGTTTATCTCAACGCAATTTTGCTCTCTTATTAAACAATTCCCCTTAGAATCATTTTCGTTTTGCTCACCATTGCTATTAATATCGGTTGAATCGTAATAATTTGTAAGATTACAATTATTATCATCTTGCATTATGCTTGTAATGTCTATGCAATCGATATTTTTGATTGTACTATTAAATCTTTCCGACTGCCTTAAGGCAAAATTTATGTCGCATTTTTTAAGCGGTTCAATTACATTTCTGTCAATTAATTCCTTATCAGTCATACCATCAATATAACAAAGTACCGCTGCTCTTCCCAAAGCAGTAGTGTCAAGTGCCATTATATCTTTTGACCCTTTAAAAGCGACAGCCAATTTTTCTCTATACTCAATATAATTTATCATAATTAAATTATTACTAAAATGGATTTTTTTATACATAATAATAAAAAGAGATTATTGTCACAAACATAAAATTAAAGTAAAATATATGAAAATTATAAAAACAAATTTAAGATTTGTGAAAAATTTGTAAAATTTCATAAAATAATTGTTAAAAAGCACTTGTCAATTATAAACAAATGTGATATAATTTACTATATAAATTGGGGGCTGCCTATGAATTTCAGTAATAATCTTAAAAAAATCCGAAAATCATTAAAATTATCTCAAGCAAAGCTTGCTGAGTTAGTTAACATTTCTCAACGAACTATTTCCCATTATGAAAAGGGTGATAGTGAACCGGAACTAATAATCGTATGCAGATTGGCAGATGCTTTCAGTATTAGCGTTGACCAACTTTTAGGTTACGATGCAAACTCCGACCAAGAAAGATATACAGAATTAAAGAACAGAACTTTAGAGTACTATCATCAAAAGAAAGAAGCTGAGTACAAACTAAAAAATGATTTTCCTATCTGATGAAGTGGTTTTTCAGATAATATATCATTACTATACCTAAATTATAGTATTAAAAACTTAAACAGCACAACTATGTGCTGTTTTTATATTATTAATATGCTCTTTCCTTTACAATAATAAACAAAAAAGCATCTGTGCATTACAGATGCTTTTTTTATTTTGTTTTACAATCAAAGTTATCAACATTTTAAAAATTAATTAAAAAGTAAACTTTAAATACACCAATTTCCCAAATAATGAAATTTAGTCATTAATAATAGGTCTAATAATAAAATCAAACTCAAGTGGCTTTTTCAAATTAGGTCTTGCATACTTTTCAGGTTGTGGACCACAGCTTTGGCTACCTGTACCACGAACAAATCCGTCAATTTGAACGCAAGTTGTGTCTGCACTCAAAATCTCTTCCCTATGAGTTGCTTTTTCTATTTGATACCTTGTATAAGGATTTGCATTAAAGTTAAATGGATTTGATACCAACTCAAACATCAAGCCTTTGCCGTCCTTATCCATAACTTTTGCCCATCTGCAATCACTTCTGTTACCTGACTCTTGTGGCATAATGTATTTTTCAGCCATATCCTCTACAGCTACTTTATAAATACCAAATTTGCCGTGTTCGTTAAAATCTGCAAGAGTTTCTCTCTCTCCTCTTCCAAAATATTCTACAGTATCAAAAGATGAAGGCATTTCCAAAGTCAAACCGAATCTTACAATATCATTATAAAACAATAATTTCCAGCCTTTGCTTGCTTTTGCTGTGATATGCAATTCCAAATTTTCGCCTACAGCAATTGTAACAACTACGCTTGCAAGCTTACCATAACCACGAACGGAATATTTGCTTATTACTTTTAAGCCGTTTTTTATATCAAATTTTGTTGAAATGTGACAAGGTTTTGCTTTTAATAACCCAAGTACTGCCCAACCGATTTTAATAAACCTATCATTATCGATTGGTTTTCTGTACATATTAGGTAGTAACCCTTTATAGCCTAAAGCATTGTTACCGTTTATATACTCTACTCCGTCAATATTATAGCTTTCTATTTCACCTGTATTGCCATTTACAATTAATTTGCCTTTTTCTGTCTTTGCAGTCAAAATATTGTTTGCAATCTCGTGTTCTGGAGCAACAAACATTGGCTTAATAGGAATAAAAGGTGTAAGCTCAAATTGTTCGCTCGCAACGTATTTATCACCTTCCATATAAGTGATAATCAATGTATATTCTGACATATCTCTTGGCAACATTAACGGCATATCATAAGCTATAACTTCGCTTGGCGGAACAAGAATATCAAAGCTACCGTCCTTCATTGGCTCGCCGTTTCTTAATATTTTCCAATCAATGCGAACGCCTTTTGTACTTTTGAAGTAATTTGTATTCCAAATTTCAAGTTTAGTGCCATTAAGTCTTGCACGATAAGGTCTGTAACACTCACGCATATTTAATGCACCAGTGCTTGGGGTTCTATCAGGGAAAAACATTCCGTCTACACAGAAATTGCCATCGTGCTTAGGTTCGTTGTAGTCACCACCATAAGTATATCTAAATTTATGCTCTGGATTATCAACGATATGGTCACAAAATTCCCATATACAGCCGCCTAAAAAGTTTTTATTGTCAAGCACTAATTCTGTATATCTTTCAAGACCACCTGGTCCCATACCCATTGCGTGAGAATACTCTGTCATAAAGTAAGGCTTACTTAAAAATCTTTTATCCTTAATTGTCTTGTTTGCCATTGCTTCAAGATGTGCGTGACTAGGATAAAAATGACCTACTACATCATAACAGAACCTTTTTGTATGTATTGCATTTTCATAATGAATAGGCACATTACCTACAGATTTTAAAAATTTATAACATTCGTCTTGGCATAAATAACCGCCTGCTTCATTACCAAGTGACCACATAACAACGCTTGCACAGTTTCTTGATTTATAAAACATTCTTTTTGCTCTGTCAAGATAATGTCCTATCCAAGCAGGGTTATGGCTTATTAAACCAAACCTTTGATATAGTGGATTACGATAAGTGCCGTGTGCCTCCAAATCCATTTCGTCAATAGCGTACAAACCGATTTTGTCGCACAACATTAAAAATAGCGGGTCGTGCGGATAATGTGAAAGTCTTACTGTATTGCAGTTAAAGCTTTTAATAAGCTCAATATCTTTTAGTAAAAATTCAGGAGTAACAACATATCCATTAACTGGGTGTGACTCGTGATGATTAATACCTTTTAGCTTTATAGGTTGATTGTTTAACCAAAAAACATTGCCGTCAATTTCAATATGTTTAAAACCAACAAATCTTCTGAAATAAACTTTATTTACTCCGTCTGAATAGGTAACTATCAACTTGTACAAATAAGGTATTTCCGCACTCCACTCGTGTACATTTTTTATAGCTATGCGCCTGCTACCTTGTTCGCCTTGCAACTCTTCTTTAGCTAAAAGATTGTCATTTTCGTCAAAAAGTTCAAAAGTAACCGAACTTGTATCAACAGCGTTTGCAACTTTAAAATCAAAGCTTATTTGATATTCTTTATCAATAATATATTTTGTGCTATATCCAAAATCAAACAAATAGCTTTTATTTTCTTCAATCAAAAATACATCACGGAAAATACCATTTTCCCTAAACATATCTTGGCACTCCAAATATGTACCATTACACCACTTGTAAACTACGGCGACAAGTTCATTTTCACCTTGCTTAAAAAATGATGTCAAATCAAACTCAGCAGTGTTGTGCGAACCTTCGCTATATCCTACAAACTCGCCGTTAACAAACAAATCAAGACAAGAACAAACACCCAAAAAGTTTATTAAATATGTCTTATTAACAGATTTAATATCGATTTTTGTACGATAAACGCCAACTGGAATATCTGTCGGAATGTGTGGTGGATTCATAAAGAATTGATATCTAGTATTTAAATAATTAGGGTTTTCTATACCATTTCTTTGCCAATCCCCTGGCACAGGAAATTTCATAAAATCAGTATTATCGGTGTCAAATTCGTCAGGCATTTCGCTTAATTTTCCGTAATAAACAAAATCCCAATTACCATTAAGTAACCTTACCATTGGACTGGAATATCTTTCTTTTAACAAATCAATATTTGCAATCACCTTTTTATCTGTATAAGGTATTGCATAAGTTCTAGCCGGCATTTTATTTTTTTCAAAAACTTCAAAATTACAATAATTGCCTGTTTTTAATGAATATTTCATAAATCCTCCAACAATATTTTGCTATATCTTTTAATTATTTTACCATATTTTTATATAAAAATCAATATAATTATTTATTATTTTATAATTTTAAGCCATAATTATGCTGAAAAACTAACTATTTAGTTCATTATAAACCAATTTTTATAACTATTTCAAAATTGCTATAAATGTAGCTTTTTGTAAATTCACATTATTTTATGATATAAAATCAGCTAAAATTACTTAAAACAAAAAATGTGATGTTATACCACATCACATTTTTTAATTATTTATGATTTTTTAAATTGCCACAAATTAAATCAACTCGAACTTATCTTTTATGAAGTTTTCTATATTTCTTGCTACTTGCACTGCCATATCGCTATGGTCACACTCAACAGTTATACGCAATTTATTTTCTGTACCACTAGCTCTTATGAATGCTCTGCCACAATCACCTAAGATATCTTGATAACTTTTTACGCAATTCAATACTTCTTCATTTTTTACAATATCTTCTTTTTTATCAGTCATAAGATTGATATTGATTTGCGGATATTCTTTAATATCGGTAAGCTTATTTAGCGATAATCTATTTTCCACTATAAGCTTACATAAGTTTACTGCAACAAGCAAGCCGTCACCAGTAGTTACCTTGTCACCCAATATGATATGTCCTGAACTTTCACCACCCAAAACATAGCCATTCTCCAACATTTTTTCCACCACATAATGGTCGCCTACATTAGTTCTTATCAAATTAATACCGATTTTTGAAAGGTTATTTTCCATTCCGCAATTAGTCATTATAGTGCCAACTACTGTATTGTTAGTTAAAACACCCTTCTTTTTCATATCTTTTGCAAAGGCATAAATCATTTTATCGCCACTAATTATTTTGCCTTTATGGTCTATGGCAATTATCCTGTCAGCATCACCATCAAAGCAAAATCCTAAGTCATAGCCATTTGCAACTACTTCCTTTGCACACTTTTCAGGGAATAACGCTCCACAATTTTTATTTATATTGTCGCCATTGCAATCAACACCAATAAACTTAGCTGTAATATTTAGTTTTTCAAACACAGCTTTGCTTATAGCGGTTGATGCACCATTGGAGCAATCTACAACTACTTTCAAACTAGACAAATCAGGCAAATCGCTACAAATAAAGTTGATATAATCTTGTAGCAATTCATCTTGCTTTATCACTCTTCCCTTTCTTTTGCAAATAAAAGGATGTTTCTTTTTAATATGCTCTTCAATCTGAATTTCTTCTATATTCAAAAGTTTTCTGCCTTTGTCATTAAATACTTTTATTCCATTATACTCGCTTGGGTTATGAGATGCAGTAATTACAACGCCATAATTTGCATTAGCTCTCATAGTGATATTTGCAACACTTGGAGTTGTAACAATACCCAAATCAATAACATCACAATCAGCATCTAACGCACCTTGTACCAAAGCATTTTTCAAACTCTCGCCTGACTTTCTAGGGTCTCTGCCGACAACAATAACACCTTTATCTGAAGAATAACCTAAAAAATTACCTACCGAATACGCTATCTCTTCGTTTAGTTTTTCGCCGTATATACCACGTATTCCGTCCGTCCCAAAGTATTGCTTATTGTAATCACACATACGATATTTGCTCCTGTTTTCTTTTACAACTTCCCTATTTCTTCCTATGCACATACAATTAGTAGGCAAGTTGATTGTAACTGTAGTACCTGCTGCGATATATGAATTATCCTCTATTTTTATAGGTGCAATAATATTGCTGTTACTGCCTACAAAAACGCTGTTTCCTATAACGCTGCGATATTTGTTTTTGCCATCATAATTAATAAAAATAACGCCACAACCTATATTGCATTTAGCACCAATATCAGTGTCGCCAATATATGCTAAATGTGCCATTTTTGTATTAATTCCGATATTACTATTTTTAATTTCCACAAAATTACCTATACGGCAATCCCTTTCCACAATACTTCTTGTATGTACGTGTGCCCAAGGACCTACAGTAGTATTCTGTTTTATTATAGCATTAGTGACCACACTTTTGGTAATTACCACATTATTGCCTAATGTGCAATCTTGTAAAGTATTTCCGTCATTAATAATTACATCTTTTCCGATAACGCAAGCCCCACGCAAAATATTATTGCAATCAATAGTAGTACCTTCTCCTATAATTGTTTGTTCAGATATATATACACAATGAGTGCTTTTAAAAATTACGCCATTATCAATATGTTTTTGTATGATTGCAAGTCGCTTTTCTTCCATTTCGCTAAAATCATTCATAACACTATACTCCCCCTTAAAATATAAACATTTTGTAAAAGCCTTATACTTTCATTATATTAAAAACTGAAAATTTCGGCACAACTATTGCATATTTTAAAGGTTAATACATCAATATTTTTTATTTTAGCTTAATTTTTTATATCTGTATATTAAATTTATATAAAAATAAACTTTATTTT
>OFGN01000821.1_pt1 | contig 29141 bp, 30 predicted proteins | sample 1521821 | NCBI WGS metagenome assembly OFGN01 (sample SAMEA3504094, study PRJEB24116) | mouse gut metagenome | biome: mouse gut; feature: mouse-associated habitat; material: faeces | place: Denmark | collected 2011
AAAGATTCTATCGTCTTACAGTACAACCGGTATTTCTCATCATAAACGGCTGACCGCGCCGGATCAGGAAGCACCGGTTTGGAAATCCTGCACATACGATCCGCCGCCTCTCCTACGTCTTTATAATCTCCGCACGCCACCGCGCCGATCAAAGCGCAGCCGAAGGCGCCTGTCTCATTCACCTCTACACTCTCCACCGGCAGCTTCATCACATCCGCAAACATCTGCGTCCACATGGGCGAGCGCGCCGCACCTCCCGCAAGCCGGATGGATTTGGGCGGCTCTTTTCTGGTCTTAAGCAGTTTTTCCAGATGATACCTGTGACAGAAAGTCACTCCTTCATACACGCTCCTGAGAAGGTGCTTTCTTGTATGGAAGTTGCTGATACCCACAAAACTCCCGCAGGCGTTAGGGTGTACATTGCTTGCCATCAGAAACGGCAGATAGATTGGCGTAAACTCCTCCGGCGGAATTTCCCCCACCCACTGATTCATCTGTTCATAAATATTGTTTCCGGTTTTTTGGCATTCCTCCCGCAGCTCCGGCAGCAGCGTTTTCATAAACCACTCGTTATTCCCCGCCGAAGTGGGGCTGCACTCCTCCACAAGATAATACCCCGGCAGACAGAAAAAGGAATTCATCATCACGCTTCCATCCGTCACCGGTTCTCTTCCGATATATTCATTGATGCTCCAGGTACCCGCTATCATGCAGAGATGTTCTTCATCCGTAACGCCCACCGCCACCGCACAGGCATCGATATCGAAAGCACCGCCCGCCACCGGCGTCCCTTCCTTTAATCCTGTCTTTTCCGCGGCCTCCTTCGTCACATAGCCGCAGATATCCGTAGAATAGCGAAGGGGCGGAAGTTTTTCCATACACCCGGACAGCCCGAAGAGCCCAAGGAGTTCCGGATCGTACTCCCCGGTGCGGAGATTGACCAGATTGCAGCCGGAGTAATCCGTCCGTTCCGCAAACGCTTCCCCCGTCAGCCGAAACCGCACATAATCCTTGCAGGCAAAGATCCACTGCGTCTTTTCGATCACTCCCGGTTCATTATCTTTCAGCCACGCCAGCAGCGATACCGGCTGGCTGCTTAAAATATGCTGGCAGGAACGGGCAAAAACTTTCTCCTCCGTCCCGTCCTTTTTCCACTTCACAGGATAATTCCAGGCACGGTTGTCCGTGGAGATAATACCGTTTCGCACAGGGCGTCCGTCCTTTCCCCATAAATAGAGCCCCTTACCGTGGCCGCAGACAGCCACGCAGGCGATCTGATCTCCGCTCACTTTCGCCTTCTCCAGCGCGTTCCTGATCACCTGGCAATTTGCCTCCCACATCTCATCCATATCCCGCTCGGTAAACCCTGCCCTCGGCACAAGCATCGCCGTGTCCATGCCGGCTGTCGCCAGCTCCGTTCCGTTTTCGTCAAAGACCGCCGCCTTTGTCGCCGTTCCCCCGTTGTCCAGTCCAAGATAATATTTCATGCAGCCCCTCCTGTTTTTGTTTTGATGCACTCAGACAATGAAATTCTCCGTATCCCCTGAAACTGCATCACTCATAAGCCGACAGGATCGGGAAAATTTTATTGCTCATCCATATAAAACAACTATACCCGAATCTTTATCTTCCTACAAGCCCCATACGTGAATCTATTTTCCCATCACACATTTTTATATGCTGAACTGTTACTGCCATTATACTCTTGTTCCCTCTCCCGCATCTCTTTTATCATCCAAAATCAATGCGATCAGTTCCACCGGTTCATTTCCCACGGCTTCGATGCCATGTCCTTCTCCCGCCGCAGTAAAAGCAATATCGCCCGCATGCAGCATTTTCATCGTACCGTTATCATTAAATTTTGCCGTTCCGCTCAAAATATAATAGGTCTCCGATTCTTTCTGATGTACGTGATATCCGATGGAAGAGCCGGGAAAAATTGTTGTATGCCCGAAAAACCTTCCCGCCTGATACATTTCTTCCCTTCCCTCCAGAAGCTGTCTGACCAGAATTTCACCATTCCCATGAAAAGGGCTCGGTTTCCTCTCATAATTTTTTTGATCTCTTTCCCGTACCATGTTTTTCCTCCTTCCGTGAATTTCCGACAATCAGCGGTACTTAAGATAATCAGGATTCAGCAGGTCACTTTCGTCAAGTTCATTCCCGTTATAAAAATCCGCCATAATGTCGATTGCCTTCTTATATGTATACCACAGCGATTCATATGTCTGACTCGATACATGAGGGGTAAGTATGATATTGTCAAGACCTATCAGAGGGGAGGAGCATGAGAGCGGCTCCTGCGCATAGACGTCAAGTCCCGCTCCGCCTATCCTCTTTTCTTTCAGCACCTCATACAGCGCATCCTCATCTATTATATTCCCCCGCGCCGTGCAGACAATCACTGCCTCCTTTTTCATTTTAGCAAGCATTTCCCCATCAATCACATGGTGCGTTTCCGCACAGTAGGGCAGATGGACGCTGATCGCATCACAGGAAGTAAAAATCTCATCCGGATCCGCAAATCTGACTCCCAGATGCTCTGCCGCCTCCTTATTTTGATATTTATCATATGCCAGGATTTCACAGCGAAAACCCGAAAGGAGTTTGGCAAGCTCCATCCCGATATTGCCAAATCCCAGAATACCGACTTTCGCCCCGATCAGTTCACGCCCTATATTTTTTACCCAGACACCGGCTTCCACGGTCTTCCGGTTGGCCATAACCTGTCTGCGCGATGCAAGGATCTGCATCAGAGCCATCTCCGCCACGCCGGTTTTATTTGCCCCTGTGGTCCGTGTAATACAGATACCATGCCTGCTTGCCGCCGGAAGGTCCACCTTATCAAAACCAACCCCAAAGCGTATCAGAAGCCGGCACCTGCCATTCATTTTGTCAAAAATCTCATCGGAATAAGGTTCTACATCAATAAGCCCTGCGTCCGCATTGTTTAAGTGCCTCACCACACTATCCGCATCAAACGGGTTCTGAGGCGCCCATATAAATTCAATATCTTTCATCTTCGCGTATGCCGCGGCTCTCTCATTCAGTTCCTGAAACAATTCCGACCGTTCCCCGAAAAATGATACCAATGTTTTCATCTTCCATATCTCCTGTCAACTCTGTTTTTTTCTTCAAATCCCCTGTTTCGGATGTGGTACCCGTAAGGCCACCGATAACGCAGCTTCGGATCGTCCACATACTGTTTTTCAAAGTGATACCAGTTGTCAAGCAGCTCGGGAGAACCTATGGCATCCTCCGTATAGGTTTCCGTCGCATACACATTATTCTGATTGATAAAATTCTGCCGCCCCGCATCCAGCATGGCAGTCAGTGCACTGCTCAGCAGATAATGAATGCCCACAAAGTTAAATCCATACTCCGCTATTTCGTCCAATGTTACATCCGATTTACCGTTGTGACAGCCAAGGTCCGGGTACCATTTCCATCCCTTATCCACTTCCGCTATCTTTTTACATGCCGTAAACCGCTCCGCCGGCGGAATATCATTGATCATAAATACCAGTGTCATATCTGCGCCTGCCTCCCGATATGCCACACAGCGCTCCATTGCTTCCTCCAGCGTCGGCACATCCGTCCGCGCCACCAAAATGCAGTCAGTCCCTTTCAGGGCATCCGCGCAGGCACACACTTTTTCAACCGCCTCTTTCAGCGGAAGCGCATCACCGATCCTCACCTCCGGTGAATCAACCAGTATAATTCCGCCGGCTCCCGCTTTTGCTATCCGTTTACAGTTATATGCGGCTGTCAGCGCCGGTCCGTATCCGTTCTCCAGATCCACCACCATCGGCAGAGAAGAAAAGCTGCAAATACGATCCGTCGCCTGAATCACCTCCTCTATATTGAGAATCCCCAGATCCGGGACTCCCTTCAGCGCAAGGCTTAACTCCGCCCCGCTTAAAACCGTTGCCTTATACCCGCACTGTTCCACCGTCATGGTTGATGCACAATCATACACTTCCGGTGCAAGTATGCATTTTTCTTCGGCCAACAACTGCCTTAACGTCTTTTTCATCGGCATTTTTCGTCACTCCTTCCAAATTATTAATCATAGTAATCAGGTGCTGTTTTCAGCCCCGAAAAGCCCGCCGGATCATGTCCATAGATGGTGCGGACACACTCCTTTTGCAGCTTTTTCAATTTCTCCACGGAACGTATACAGCCCGCCGGATCTTTTGAGTCCGCAAAAAATTTTGTATCTTCCATATACTGAGGCAGATGCGCCGCATCCATCGCCAGAAGAAACTTCCCTGAGTTCGGCATGGATACAATAAAGGAAGAATGTCCTTTTGAATGTCCTGGCGTTGCCATGCTTATTACCGAACCGTCTCCGAAAATATCCTGGTCTTTCTCTTCCGGAATATATTCAAACCGTAAGGTATGCGCTTCTTTATAATCACACTCAAAATAGTCCGGTCTTGAGGGTGGCAGTGCATCTTCCCATTCGCTTTTTCTCATATGAAATACCGCCTTCGGAAAATCCATCATTTGACCAGCATGGTCAAAATGGAGGTGGGACAGTAAAACATGTTTTACATCATCCGGATCATACCCCTGCCTGCTTATCTGAGTACGGATTCTCAAAAGAGGCGACCACGCAATATTCATTTTCATTTCATCCGGGATATGTTCATACCTAAACCCCGTGTCAATAAGTACAAGTCCCTGCTTTGGATGTGCCAGCAGATAGACGGGCACGGGAATAACCAGTTTCAACTGCCCGGTATTAAGCGCAGCAAGAACGTTTCCTTCCGGTGTGATCATATTTCCGCAGTTCATGATATAAAGCCTCATCTCATCCATACTCATTCCTACGTCCCCATGTATTTTCTGAAAACTTCGTCACTGATATTTTTAGTCTCGTCGCCGTATACCACTGCACCTTTCTCCATAATACAGCAGAAAGAACTCACTTCCAGCGCAAACTTTGCGCTCTGCTCCACAAGCAACACGGATACCCCCTGCCTGCACAGTTCCGGAATCACAGCCGCCAGTTCCTGCACAACAATCGGGGCAAGTCCCTCGCATATCTCATCCAAAAGAAGCAGGTCCGGATTCTGCATCAGCGCCCGGGCTATCACCATCATCTGTTGTTCTCCTCCGCTGATCCGGTCCCCCATAAAGTCCTGCCGCTCTCTCAGTCTGGGAAACAACTGATAAATATCTTCCAGCGCCCAGATTTTTGCTCTGTCCCCCTTTGGTTTTCTTTCTCCGAATATAATATTTTCCCGCACTGTCAGCGTCGGAAATACCTGCCTGCCCTGGGGTACATAGGCGATACCAAGCCGATTTATTTTATTCGGCGCCATTCCCCCTATCTCCTGCTCTCTATACCTGACGCTTCCCATCTTCGGCCTGAGCACTCCCATGATCGTTTTGATCGTTGTAGATTTCCCCACACCGTTTCTTCCCAGAAGGCAGGTCACCTGCTGCTCTCTGACATTCAGATTCACGCCGAACAGCACTTGGCTCATTCCATAAGCCGCTTCCAGATTCTCCAGTTGTAAAATCATATCAATAACCACGCCCTTTCCAAAGCCCGTATTTTTTGTCTGTCACGCCAAACCTCCCAGATAAGCTGCCTGTACTTCTTCATTATCCCTGATTTCCTGCGGTTTACCGGTCGCTATCAGCTTCCCGTAATGCAATACCGAAATAGTATTTGAATAATGAAATACAATATCCATATCATGCTCGATAAATACAACCGTCAGATCTCTTTTCCTTGCCAGATCCACAACCAGCTCCATCAGCATATAACCTTCCTTACGCGCCACGCCGGAAGTAGGTTCATCCAGCAAAAGCATGATTGGCTGTGTTGCCAGTGTGATAGCAATCTCAAGACGCCTCTGATCGCCGTAGGAGATATTGCCGGCAAATTTATTCGCAGAATCCTGAATCCCTACCGCTTCCATAAGCTGCTGCACCTGCTCCTTATACCTGCCCTTTGCGCTTTTCAACATACTGTAGGCCATATTTCCGTTATGGATACAGGGAATCTGGATATTTTCAAATACCGTAAGATTCGGAAAAAACTTACTGATCTGAAAGCAGCGCCCCATTCCTCTTCTCACAATCATATGAGGCGCCAAATCGGTGATATCTTCCCCGTCAAACAGAACTTTTCCGGCGGTGGGCGTTGTCTTATGAATGACCAGATCAAGAAATGTCGATTTCCCTGCCCCGTTTGAACCGATCAAACTTCTCACTTCGCCTCTCTCCACCGAAAAATCCACTTCGTTTACCGCCCGCAGAGCCCCGAAATCCCGCGTCAGTTTTTCGGTCCGTAAAAGTTCACTCATGTTCCCCTCCCATCCCGGTGCTTCTCAGCCTTCCGAAAAAGTTTTTTACGCGTCCTCTCTCATCACCGCTATGCCCGAGCACTCCACCCGGAAAAAAGTAAATAATCAGAATAAGGATCATACCCAGGATAAATCGATGGTAAACGGTTTTTCCCGCTATATAGACATTTACAAACGTGATCACCGTCGCCCCGATGGATGGTCCCCAAAATGTGAACATACCGCCGAGAAGGCACATTGTAAGCCCCTGGATGGAAATATTTGTGTCAAGATATGTGACATATGCGCCGGAATTGAGCATCGCATAAAGTATTCCCGCAATACCGCAGAAAGTACTGGAAATCACGATCGTCAACTGTTTCACCCGTTTTGTATCAATGCCGAGATAGGTAAGCCGCATCTCATTCTCCCTGATTCCCTTTATGATCTGATTAAACGGTGAATGGAGGATCACAAACATTATTCCAAAGCAAACCGTTACAACAACCAGTGTAAATACCATAAAAGATTTGTCATCCTGCGCAAATCCGGGACGGCACGCACAGGAAATTCCCACGCCGCCGCCAAGCCAGGGCACATAATTCGCCACATTGTACAACAGCAGATTCATTCCCATAAACAACATTCCCAGCGTCAGTGCCTGTACCCTCAAAACCAGTATGCTGATCAGATATCCAAAAAGGATCGTCATCCCAACAGACGCCGCGATTGCCAAAAAATACGGCATCTGAAATCCGGACAGCAGGATAACAAAAGAATACGCGCCGAACCCCAAAAACATCGCCTGCCCGAAAGCGATCATCCCGCTGTAGCCAAACATTATATTAACCGCCGTCCCAAACAGCATCATGATCAGGATACGCGAGAGCAGAAAACTGCTTTTCACCGGCAGTATCCATGACAGAATCAAAAATACCACTATAACAGCCGCTCCGACCGCCAGATCTTTTCTATAAATTTTCAGTAACATGTCGCTCCCCCTACTTTGCTTCTATCTTCTTTCCGCAGATACCTTCCGGCTTGATCAGAAGGACCAGTACCATCAAAAGACACGGGATCAGACTGTAATACTGCGAAAAAAACATTGCGCCAAAAGACATGCACATTCCCACGATCAGCGCACCGATAAACGCACCTCTAATCTCTCCGATCCCACCGATGATTAAAACCGCCATTGCCGTAAAAAGTACTGGAGACTCCGCAGCCGTCTGCGTCCCTGTGACAGGCAGATTCAGCGCGCCGGCAAGCGCCGTAAGAGAGATGCCTGCCATAAACATCAGGGAATTCATGGCTTTCACGTTGATTCCCATACAGTCCACCATTTCCCTGTTTGTAATGATCGCCCGGAAGATCATGCCGATCTTCGTTTTCTTAAACACATAAAGCATAACCGTACAAATACACAGACTGATGATGATCAGAAATATATAATAAAACGGAAACGGCATTCCAAACAGATTAATCCTGAAATTCAGCGCTTTGGGAATGCTGGCGGTCACCATTGTATTTCCCCAAGCCAGCAGAAAAAAGTCCTGCAGAATATAGCCCACACCCATCGTCAGCAGCAACTGGAATAATGCCGGACGTTTGTAGATCGGCCTGAGCATCGCCTCTGTCACATATCCCCCGAAGATGCCTGATATCACGATCGCCGCAAGCAGCCCCAGAAAGAACGATCCCGTTATGCGGTAAGCACTGTAGCACAGCAATGTCCCGAACATACAGAACGCTCCCTGTCCGAAATTGATCACATTTAATCCCGAAACAATGATAGCCATACCTGCCGCCGTCAGAAAATACAGCAATCCCGAACTCAGTCCCATTAAAGCCTGATACAAATAAACGCTCAAAATATACCTCCCTGTCTATTGTGCGCCACGGCACCTTACGCTGCGGCGCACAATATTTTTAATCTTCAGACAGTCCTTTCAGTTACTTACCAAGCCTTTGTCTCTCGGCTTCCCATTCTTCCTCCGTGGGATAACATTCCACGCCGTACTCTTTGTAATCGTTCTGATCCGGCAGAGCCATACCGTACGTATCATTCATTGCCGTATTCGTCAGATAGAGCGGGAATATCAGCTGATGATTATATGTCGTATAATAAATTTCACCGAACAGCGATTCACACTTTGTGTTCTCCACCGCTTTTACCAGTGCGTCGCCGTCATACCCTTCCTCATAGCTCAATGTGCCGAGCGCTTCTGCAATCGTATCCAGAGCATAATAGAATGTCAGTCCGCCGCTGTTCGGCACTACATTGTCCGAACGGCTGTAAATATCCTGCGCACTGTCCGCCGCAAAATCAAAGCTGATGGGGAACCAGGTAATGGAATACACACTGCCAACGGGATATGCATCTCCCACGGAATCCGTATGATCCGAATCATTGATATACACTCCAAGCAATGTGCAGGTGTCAAAAAGCCCCATCTGATTTCCCTGCTGCAGGAACGTGATCGCAGGGCCGCCTGTCAAAGAAGAAACAACGCAGTCCGCTCCCGAAGACATGATGCCGGTGATCACGGACGTAAGATCCGTCTCCGATCCGCTCAGACGGATCTCACCTGCGTTCTCCACTTCTATACCAAGATTCTCGATCTCCTGCCAGAAATAATCCCGTACATTATCCGGAACGCTTCCCGAATTGCCCAGGAAGTACACGCTCTTATATCCCTTTTCCTTTACCGCATTCGCATATACCTTCGACCATGACCAGGCGCTGGCGCCCGCCGTAAATACATAATCCGACTGATTATCAAATCCCACATCCGTTGCAAGTGCACAGCACATAAATACCGGAATATGGTTTGTCTCCGCCCACTGTGCAACAACAGGCCCACAGGCGTCCATAAACGGTCCGATCACGGCGCATACGTTTTCGTCCAACACTTCTGCCAGTGCGGAAGCCTCAATCGTAGGATCTCCCTGATCGTCCTTATAGATAAGTTCTACGGCATGGCCGTTGATTCCGCCGTCTTTATTGATGTTTTCGACCAGATAGTCCAGACTTGGCTTAAAATAGGAACTGAAAAACGCCAGATCCCCGGACAATGGAATCATAACCGCTATCTTATAAGTTCCGTCCTCCCCCGGCTCCATCCCTTCCAGTGTTTCAGCCGCTTCTCCCACAAGTTCTTCCGCAGGTCCTGCCGTCTCTTCCTGAGTCGTACCTGCCTCAGGCGCCGGCGTATCCGCCGTACTGTTTCCGCATGCCGTCAGCCCTGCGCACATGACTGCTGCCATTATCAAAGCTACCAGTTTCTTTTTCATCTTTTCTCCTTCCTAATGTCTTTGTGTTTTATAATAATTATAGGGCCATCTGTCTCTCAAATTCGGATCTTTCACAAATCTGCTCTCATACCGATACCATCTTTCTATCTGCTCTTTGCTTCCGATACCCGGACGGGGATATTTTGTCATCGCATATACATTATCCTGATTTTTTATATTTCCCATTCCTGCATCCGTCATTGCTGTCATCGCCGCCCCCAGCAGATAGTGAATGCCCACAAAATTAAATCCATACTCTGCAATTTCACTTAATGTGACATCAGATTTTCCATGATGTACTCCCAGATCCGGATACCATTTCCAGCCGGGATCTTTTGCATGGATCTTTTTGCATGCATCAAACCGCTCCGCATGAGGAATAAAATTAAAGCAAAATACAAGTGTCATATCTGCTCCCGCTTTTCTGTAGGCAGCACACCTTTCTATCGCGTCATCAAGATCCATGGAATCCGTCCTGGCTATCAGCAGACAGTCCGTTCCTTTCAGCGCATCGGCACAGGCTTTTATTTTTTCCACAGCCGCTTCTTTTGAAATCACGCCGCCTATCCTGGTTTCCGGCGAATCCACTATGATAACTCCTGCTGCTCCCGCATCCGCAAATCCTTTACAATGGTATGCGGATGATAACGCAGGCCCATAACCGTTTTCTCCGTCTACCACTAGCGGAAGATCGGATATGGCGCAGATATTTCTTGTCACCATCAGCATCTCATCATAGGAAAGCAGTCCCAGATCCGGAATCCCTTTCAAGGATAAAGACACCTCCGCTCCGCTCAGGACCAGCGCTTTATACCCGCAATCCTGACAGGTTATCGCGGATGCGCAGTCATAAACTTCCGGAGCCAGTATGACTTTTTCTTCCGAAAACAGCTCACGGAGCGTTTTTTTCATCGGCATAGTTGATACTCCTTTCTAATTATTTTCTGCATTTATTCACCATTTATATATTAATCTTTTCCCGTTTTTCCACTCCACCTCCTTTTATTCCCGGATTTATATGCCCACCAATTTATGCACATTGAATTTGACATTAAAATCTGCAATCGATTTCTATTTCTTATGCCAAATACTATACCAATAGTTGACATCGATTGCAATTGTGTTTTTATACAAAATTTACAGTTTATTTTTATGCAAAAGTTATAAACTATAAGATTTCAATACATTTCAAATACTTTTTGCAGGATTCTTTTTATTGTTTTTCAAATGTTTCTTGCAATCGATTTCCATTTCTCTTATACTATATAAGAAATCGATTTCCATTTGTCGGCGGTTCGTGTATAATAAAATTGTTACAGAATGCCGAAAATACCGGACACATACATGGTGTCATAAAATTGAAACTGCCCGACGCCGGTATTTGAAAAGCAGGTAAAACAGGAGGGATGAAGCCATGACTATCTACGATATCGCCCAGGAAGCCGGCGTTTCCGCCAGCACCGTTTCCCGCGTGATCAACAAGAAAAAAGGAGTCAACAAACAGAACCGCATATTAGTGGAATCACTTCTTAAAAAATATAATTTTGAGCCCAATGCTTCCGCCCGGGGGCTGGTACAGCAGTCCACCAAGATCATCGGCATCCTTATGTCGGATATCCGTACATCCCATCACGCGGAAGGGGCGTATTTTATGGAGCAGGAACTGAAACATTACGGTTATAACTGTATTATTATTAATTCCGGCTTTTCCGACGAGGCGCGGGAGGAAAGCATCCGCACCCTGTTTTCCCGCAGAGTGGAGGCGATTGTTCTGGTCGGTTCCACATTCCAGTCGGAAAACATCAAAAAAGCAATCCTCGAATACCTCGAAGGACTGCCTGTAATCATTGAAAACGGTTATATCAATCTGCCGAATGTCTATGGCGTTTTGGCAGATGAGCAAAACGGCATTTCGGATTGTGTCAGGCTCCTGCACACCAAAGGCAGGCGCCGTCCGGCTTTTATCAACCGGGGGGATACCCCCAGTAATAACCTGAAAATTCTCGGATTCAGAAACGCGCTGCGGGAACTTTCAGGCTACGAAACTCCTCCCGTCATCTGGCTCGATACAAAGGAGGAAGAATGGCAGGGCAGCTATGACGCCACCCTCCGCCCGATCCGGGATTATCCCGATACGGACAGCATTATCTATGCCACGGACTTTCTTGCCAACGCGGGCGTCCTGGCTCTGAAAGATGCGGGCATCCGCATACCCGAACAGGTGGCGGTCATAGGCGTGGATAATTCCACCTACGCAAAAATTTCCTCCCCCAAGCTCACCACCCTGGACAACAAGCTTGAACAGCTCAGCATCACCTGCGCCGATATTCTGGTCAAAGTCCTGCGGGGGGAAAAGGTTGCCAATAAAATGATGATCTTCTCGGATATCGTGGAGCGGGAAACTACCTGATCAGAATAAAACCGCGCTGTGCTTTAATTTATAACTCACAGCGCGGTAAAGCTGTTTATATCCGCTCCGCCGCCCTACTCAAACAAAATCTCCTCCACCGTCACAAACCGAAACCCCCTCTCCTCCAGTATATCGATGGAAGATAACGCCGCATCCACGCTGCTCTGATAGCAGTCATGCAGCAGGATAATGCTGTTTTCTTTCGCTTTATCCACAATACTTTTTGTCACCCGGTTCGTATTTCCGGTACACCAGTCGTTAGGATCTACATTCCAGAGCACCGGAAACATATTCAGCTCTTCCTCCAGTTTCTTGTCCCAGGTCCCGTAGGGCGGGCGGACATACTGCACTTCCTGCTCCGTGATCCCGCTGATCACCTGATTGGTCCGTATCAGCTCATCTCTGAATTTCTCCCTGTTTGTACTCCTCAACTGGATATGCGTATAGGTGTGGTTGCCGATAATATGTCCCTCTTCCTGCATTCTCTCTATAATTTCCGGATGTTCCTTCGCCTTTTCCCCAAGTACAAAAAAGGTTGCTTTGATATCCCTGTCCTTCAAACCGTCCAGCAGCTTTTCGGTGTAGACAGGGTGAGGACCGTCGTCAAAGGTGATGGCAATCTTTTTCTCCTGCAGCATCTCCTCCTCTTCCTCTTTTTCTTCCCCTTTCTTTTTACCCTCCTTTATGCCTTTTTCCTTTTCATCGGCGCCGCTCTCCACATGCCCGCTCCATGTATCGACCTTTTGTGCCGCAGTATTTTTATACCCAAAGATCAGAAGCAGTGCCAGCGCTGCTTCCAGTCCGAGAATCATCCACTCCTGCTTTTTAAATTTCCTCATAAAAATCCCCATCTGTCCGATGACAATGGTCCCCTCTGATTTTTTCCCTTTTCACATTCTATGTCCGAAATATCTCAAAATGCAAGTACGCCCTCCGCCGTAAAAAATTCCGATGCGGCAGTCAATGTCACTTCGTTAAAACGGTTATATGTCATAACGATGAACAAAGGGGCTGTGAAAAAAGTCTCTTAACAAAAAAAGAACACTTTCAGGAATAAAACCTGGAGGTGTTCTTTTCTTTTTGGTATAATTTATCTGCTATGAAAAACAATACCGAATATTATTATAGTCCAAAGCAGGGAAGATTACCACTGTTTCTTGCAGATAGTTTAGATATCTGCGATCCGGTATTGGCATTTGACCAGATCATGGAGGAGATCGGAATAGAACAGTATCTTAAGCCTGAGCCATTATATCGTTATGGCAGGCCGGGATATAATCGTGTCAACATGCTTAAAACAATCTTATTTGGCTTTATGGACACAGGATACGCAAGTTTAAGAGAACTGGAAGACCGGTGCAGAGTCAATATCCGTTACATGTACCTGATGGATTATGAAACGCCCAGTTACCGTGCCTTCGGATATTTTATTAATGAGGAAATTAATGGAAATGCCGAAGACATTTTCCGCGCTGTTATGGAGTACATCCAAAAGGAAGACGGAGTGGATATGGAACATCTCTATATAGATGGTTCAAAATTTGAGGCAAACGCTAACAAATATACCTGGGTATGGAAAAAGAGTACGGAAAAATTCAGATACCAGCTGTTTGCAAAGATTACCCAGCTGCTGAAGCAGATCAATGAGGATCTGGTTTATACCGGATTAAAGGTAGAAACGAACGCGGAATATAGTCCGCAATGTCTGGAAATGATCCTAAGCAGGTATGCTTTCAAGTGCCGGATTGACGAAAAGGAGTTTGTCCACGGAAGAGGCCACCGGAAAACCAGGGAACAGCGTTACTATGAGAAGTTGAAAGAATATACGGAAAAGCTGAAAGAATACGTGGAAAAAATCCGGATCTGCGGCTCGGACCGCAACAGTTATTCCAAGACAGACCATGACGCCACATTTATGAGGATGAAAAAGGATTATATGGGAAATGACCAGCTTCTCCCTGCGTATAATATTCAGATTGGAGTGGCAGATGAATACATAGCGGTGGTGGATGTGATGCAGTACCGCTCAGATATGGACTGCTTCGTACCACTGATGGAGAAGTTTAAGGAATTGTATGGATTTTACCCGAAATATCCGGTCGCGGATGCCGGATATGGCTCGTTTAACAATTATATTTACTGCCAGGAACATGGCATGGAGAAGTACATGAAATTTCCCATGTACAAAAAGGAAACAAAGGATAAAGGATATCACGATGATCCGTTCCGGGCGGTAAATTTTAACGTGGATACGGATGGCGATCTGGTATGTCCCGGAGGGAAGAAATTCCATTTTGCCTATAGAAAGGCTGTAAGAGGAAACCAATATGGCCGTCAGGAGGAGTACTATACGTGCGAAGACTGCAGCGGCTGTCTATACGCATCCCAATGCAAAAAGACGAATAAAAACAGGACGGTATGTATCAATTCGGAACTAAGTTCCATGCACAAGGAAGTATTGGAAAACCTGGAAAGCATCCAGGGAGCGTTGCTACGAATGAATCGATCCATCCAGGCAGAAGGAACGTTTGGTGTCATGAAATACGATCGCTGGTATAAACGGGTGGTAAGAAAAGGCCTAAACAGGGTGAAACTGGAATTGTTTCTGGTTTCTATTGGTCATAATCTCTATAAATTCAGGAATAAAAAGATGCGTCTCCCGGAAGCAGCATAAAAAGCAGAGGGGTTATTCCAGGGGGAAAGGGGGAGGTATACGCTTTTTTAAGATAGAACTGAATTTTTAAGACAAAAAAGAGGAGCCGTGAAAAATGGTGTTTCAATCACTCCATTTTTTTCACAGCCCCTTACTGTAGCAGTCAGCTGGAAGTGTCTTTGACCACGGCATGAGCGGTTCCAGTCTTGATTCTTCTATCTTTCCATTTGCATAAATGAGTTGGGGCAGCTCTGTCAATAGATGTCTCACATAATAATAAACATTTAGATTGTTCGCACGGGCAGTTTCGGTAAGGCTGTAGATAATGGCGCTTGCCTGTGCTCCCCGTACTGTATTTATCGTTACCCAGTTCTTGCGTCCGATTGTAAAATTTCTCAGGGCCCGTTCACTGGCAGAATCGTCAATCGGTACTTCTCCATCCGTGAGAAATACTTTGAGATATTTCTCCTGATTCAGACAATAGTTTAATCCTTTGGCTGTTTCTCCCTTCGGCAGAACTTTCTGGTCAGCCAATGTTTCACGGATCCACGCAAAGAACTCCTCAACCAGCGGTTTGATTGAGGCCTGCCGTTCTTTGAAACGTTCTTCCGGTGTCAGGTCTTTCAGCGCTCCCTCCAGGTCATAGATGGCTCCGATTCTTACGAGCGCCTTGTATGCAATGGATGACCGGACTGCTTTCTGGTTCCCTTTGCCGAGTGCCTTGATGGCATTGGAAAAATGGCGCCTTGCATGTGCCATGCAGTTCGCGTTTGTCACCCCCTCCAGATCCCGTTCCAGTTTATGGTACTGTTCCAGACCGTCTGTCATGAGAAATCCGGTAAAATCTTTATAATACTCTTTGGGGTGGTCGCCGTGTCTTGTCTTCTGGTATTCATATATAATGATCTTCGGCACAGGACTGAGTTCGCCAGTAAGATGAACCCACATATAACTTTTGCTCCCGGCAGGCCTGCCGTCATGGATTACCTCTAAAGGCGTTTCGTCACACTGATTCACATGGGCCTTAAGCTGCCGCTTTTTCATCCATTCATACAGCGGAAGAAAATATCTTTCTGCTGACCATACCGTCCAGTTGGACATGGTCTGTTTGGACAGGTTCAGGCCATTCGCCTGAAAATCCCGGGCAATACGGTCAAGGGGATTGCTGTTTACATACTTTGCGTTGATAACTGCCGCTTCCAGGGAAGGAGTTGCGATGCTCCCCTTAAACAGGGTGGCAGGATGGTCTCCACGGAGAAATTCATCCTGATGCAGCCCGTCTGTCCCAACATAGACTTTAACAACGTGTTTTTCCGCGATCCATCGGGCTGGTTCAAAACGAAGCTGCCAGAAGGTCTCGTCCGGCATACTTTTCCAGTTCCCTCTGCCAAAAGCGTCATCCAGTTCTTCTGCCGGGACATCATGGAAGAACTCTTCCTGTGGAAAGTCTTTAAGATCCTCTTCACGCTGCCCTTTCTTCTTATGTTTTCGCGGCGGTTTCATGGCAGAAGCAACAGTTTCTTCTATCGTTGGTTCCGGCACGTTTTCATCGCAGTTTGCTTCCGCTTCATTAAAAAAGGAAAGCTGTCCTGCGATCTCATCCAGTTTTTCCGTATTGCGGCCGAAACGCTGCTGGTTCGCAAGGCGCACCTGTTCCATAAGGTTTTCATAATCATGCTCCAGCCTGTCAAGGCGGTCCTGCATCTGATAGATGACATCGTTCTTGGATTCATGGTCCATCGTATTCAGTTCATCCGGTGTAAATTTCCTGCACATAATGGCCGCCTTTCTTTATAGGATAAGTATAACAGAAAACAGGAACAAATGCCATCTGGCCCCAAAACGGCCATCGTCATTCTGCCATACCGCCAGCACTGCACAGATGCTCCGTGCCGGCATTGAAAAATATAGGGTTTTCAAGGTTCCGACGTTTCTTCCAAAGCTCATGACAGCAGATGGAAGCTTTCATGCGCAGGCTCGTTTCATACAGAAACAGACATTTTTTATGCGCTGAAACAGCGGTATATTTTCTCTGTTTTGCACAAACATTCAGTAAATTTTTTGGGGATCCACATCTTTGACCTTCGGATCCAGGGGATTTAACCCCATCATCAGATAATGGAACTGGTCCTCTGTAAGGTCTGCAGCCTCCTGTGTGTTTCTCGGCCATGACAGTCTTCCAGCTTCGAATCTTTTATATAGAAGCAAAAAACCCGTGCCCATCCACAAAAGTCCTTTGCATCGGTCAGACCGCTTTCCGCAAAACAGAAAAAGAGTTCCTTTTTCAAAAGGATTCTGCCCATACTTATCGCCTACGATTGTTGCCAGGCCGTCAATCCCTTTCCTGAGGTCGACTGTGCCGCAGGCGAGAACTACGCGGCGGATACCGGCAGCATCTTCAAGCATGGGACGCCTCCCTTATGATCAGGCTCAGAAGGGAATCCGAAATATCATTGGTAATCTCGATCTTTAATGTAGAAGTACCGATGACTGCAACCGTGCTGCCTGAAATCATCTGTCCGTTTTTCTTTGCTGAAGAGCAATAGGGAATTTCAACAAAAGAAAATTCCGCCTTTTCTGCCACTGCCGGAACGGCATCGCTGTTTTTCCGCATTTCTTCATAAGCCTTTTGCCGGAATTTCCGCTGCCAATGATAATAGCTTTGTTCGCAGATCCCGTTTTCATCCATCCAGTTCTTTGCCGACTGTCCGGCTGGACGCTGTCCGCATGCTTTAATGATTCCCTTCCAGTATTCGGCACGGACTTCATGAGTGCATTGATCCATAGTCTTTAGTTCCTCCTTGAAAAAATCTATTGCTTTTTTCAAGTATGGACTAAAAATGACTTTAATGAAAGGCGGGCGTTTTGACGCTTACTGTTTGTCCGCTATAAACTCTTCTAAAGACCGGAGCAGGATCAGTGTTTCAAACTGTTCTTTTGTAATGTTCTGAATATCCATGTGTGTTTTTCCTTTCGTATGTAAATTTAGTTTGGGTTGATTATACCATCTCCCTGCATAGCGTTCAATGCTTTTAGAAAACTTTGTATTTCCTAGAGCATATAGGCATCATGTAGAATCTTTACATGGAGGTGCTTATATGATAAATGGATTAGGTCAGCGGCTACAGAAACAACGCGTTTTACGCAATTTTTCTCAAAAAGAAGTTTCTTCTTTTATCGGTACGTCTGCTTCCGTCATATCTAATTATGAAAGCGGAGAAAGAACCCCCAGTGTTGAAATCCTCATTGCACTTGCACATTTATATCACTGCTCTGTTGACTATCTGCTGGGAATTGATAAAGCTGATACTGTTAAACTTCTTGATGTGTCTATGCTGAATGATGAACAATACCAGCTTTTACAATCATTTTTACTAAGTTTACAGAAATGACAAGGCTGTATCTGTATCACATACCCTGTCATTCTTGTGTTATATCACCGCCTTTCCAGCTGTCTGTGTTATATCATTTCTTTTAGTTCGGACACTTTGGCTTGTAGTTTTAAAATATCCAGTGTTTCTATCATTTCTACATAATTCAATACAAGCCTTAAACTACACAACTCATAAGAATCTTCTATCTTATTTAGCGTCCGCAGTCCCAGACAGATTAGTTCAAGATTGCCAGCCAGATTGTGTATCTTCAATTCCAGTGTATCAGCTAAATCTTCAACCTTGGCTAATTCAGCCTGTAGCTTTACCGTATCTTTCATATCGCTCCCCCTTTCTTTTTTTGGTGGAGGGGATTGTAACGCTGTGACAGTGGGATTACAAGCCCTATAATAAAAATTTTCAGTCTGCCAAATATACTGTCAGTTTTTTGATGTCTGCTGTTTTATTTTTTCCAGTACCAGTGGCAGACATTAGATTTTGTTTTTGTCCCACTTTTATATTTTTAACATGCATATTGAAAAGCATGAAATAATTGATTTTATGTGTGATGATGTAAAAGTAACTTTTACATCAACCTGTTTATATAGGTTTAACTAAAAATACTGGCTTACATATATAAGCCGTTGCCGGCTGATGGCTTACGGAGTTTGTTATAAATCGTCTGACGGTTCGTATTGAACCGCTTCGCAATCTCTATAACAGACATGCCCTTTTTATGCAAATATTTTACTTCATCAATGTCTATATCCTCCCGGCTGTTCTTCACCCGTTTATCTAACCGATTTTGCAGTACATCCTGCATCCACAGCAAATCCCGGTTTTCCTTTTCCAGTGTCTCTATTCTTCCTTTATATGTTTCCATTTCTCTTTCCAGACGGTTCATTTCCCTCTTTGCATTGTTTAATCTTCTGTCAAGGTTCTCATTTTCTTCTGCAAGCTGTCCCATCACATATCCTCGATATGCCCGTTTTACACTTTTTAACATAGTTTCTATTACTTCTATAGTATCCATTCTGTCAAATGTATAACTCAAATTTACATAATCGTCGCCCAGTTTTTCGTGTATTGCAGTATTCAAATGAAATAACGCAAGGTCAAGTTCCCTGCTTCTTATATTCTCTCCCATATCAAGCCCTCCTTTCAAAAATCTATCGGCTTATTATCCGCCTCATATGCTGTTACTTTTCTGTAAAATGTACTTCTGCTTATATTCAGTTGCATACTTGCAAAAGTAGCCGTTATATTTCCAGACTTCCATTGTTGATAAATTTCATCAAATGCATCTAATTGTTTTGCTGGTCTGCCTTTGTATTTTTTTTGTTGTTTCGCTATCTCTATGCCTTCTCTCTGCCGTTGCCTTATGTACTCTCTTTCCAACTCTGCCACCGCTCCAAATATCGTAAGCATGAACTTGCCAGCCGGAGTGTTTGTATCAATGTTTTCTTTTTGGCTGATAAACTGCACATGCTTACTGTTTAACTGCTCTGTCAGTTCTAATAAATCTTTTGTATTCCTTGCGAAACGTGAGATACTTTCCACAACTACAGAATCACCCTCACGCACAAAATTCATCATTTCTTGTAAGAAAGGTCTTTCCATATCCTTACCACTCATTTTGTCAATGTATACTTTATCCGCTCCCATTGACTTCATAAGTTCCTCCTGTCTTGCCGTATTCTGTTCTTTTGTACTCACTCTGACATATCCGATTTTCATAGTGTCTGCTCCTTTCTCAACTAGACATTAAGATGTGAGATATCAAAAATTTTCATCATTCCAGAAAGTGTCCTAAAAAGCTATACCCTACCCATGCGAAACAATCATACAATTTTCGCACATGGAAACTGTTCCAGTAGAGCGTATACCCTACTTTTGAAACACTTCTTGAAACATATTTCATTTATCCCCTTTTCTTTTCAGAGCAGAATTAAAAGTACACTTTAAAAAATAAAAATGCCTGTATTCATTTCAATACAAACATAAAACTTTTGTAACATATCTCTATTTTTGGCAATTTGGCAACAAAAACAAATTATACTGTTTTAAGTCAATAAATATGTGATATAATAAAAAGACAGGAGTAGCTTGTCCTGTCTTTTTGCGTCACATACCCACATTATAATCCGATTACTGTATAAGGTTGATTGCTGGTTCTGTATTTTCTCGGCTCCAATTTTATCAAAAGTTCTCTATACAGAACTTTTCTAATTTTACTCAAAACTATATACGAAAGGGTATAGAAATAAAGGCTATAACTTTACAATCACATCATCCACGGCTTATGACCAGAAGTGGATGCGGGGAAGGAATGTGTTCAGCAATATCAGTTATCTGGTGGATTCGATCTTTACCAGTTATTTATCAAGGCCCGGCGTCAGGCAGCCTATTTTTACTTCCTATTGCAACGGTTCCACGGTGACATGCAACGGGCTGTCCCAATGGGGCTCCAAATATCTGGGAGATCAGGGATATTCGGCGATAGAGATCATACGGTATTATTATGGCAGCGATATGTACATCAATACTGCCACCAGCGTTTCCGGTGTGCCTTCTTCCTGGCCCGGCTATAATCTTTCCATCGGTGCAAGGGGGGATAAGGTGCGGCAGATACAGCAGCAGTTAAACCGCATTGCACAGAACTATCCGGCAATTCCGACGGTCTCCGCGGACGGTATCTACGGAAGGCGGACGGCGGAGGCGGTCAGGAGTTTTCAGCAGATCTTCGGACTGCCGGTATCAGGCATTGTGGACTATCCCACATGGTATAAGATTTCGGCAATCTATGTGGCAGTGACAAGGATATCGGAACCGGGGACCTGACGGTTATGGATCAGGATAAAACAGGCAGGAACTTTCAGGGAAATCTTGCAGTATGTTGTCTGATTTGTTAAGATAAAATGTGGCGATAGACATGGTATAATATCGGCAGATATTATACCGGCGCCGAGCGAAGCGAGTGTGCATAATATGAGCAGATGTGATCATAGATAAAGGGGAACCATATGAGTACAAATGATCCGGCAGAGATGAAAGAGGGCAATGACGGTTTTTTATTACTCCACAGATACAGGGGCGCAGTTATGGGCTTTGCTGCGCTCTGGATTCTTGTTTTCCATGAATGGCTTCCTGTTTTCGGAAATTATCCGAAACTTGCATTGATTGAAAATTTTATTCAGAGAATCGGCTTTTGCGGTGTTGATATCTTTCTTTTTCTTTCCGGAATCGGGATGGTATATTCTATTGAAAAGTCAGATAGGATATCGGTATTTTATTATAAGAGGATAAAGCGTATCGTATTCCCTTTTCTGCTGGTGGCCCTGGTCAGATGGCGGTTTGACGGCTGGACGGCAGCAGAGTTTTTGAAAAATATATTGGGAGTCAATTTTTTTCGGGTAGATATCTATACATATTTGTGGTTTGTGCCGATGATTATGATCTTCTATCTGCTGTTCCCGCCGTATTACCGGTTTTTTAAAAAGGCTTCCAATCAGTTCATTTTTACGGGCTGTGTTTTGACGATATGGCTGATCTGGTCATTGAAGGTGAGAATGACATTGCGGATCGATATGTTCGGGATGACAAACCGAATCCCCATTTTTGTCATTGGGATTCTGGCCGGTTGGGCGGCTCAAAATAAAAAAGTGATATTTGATAAGCTGACATGGGGATTTCTTGTGCTTGTTCTTGTGCTCGGATTATATCTGAGTTATCTGACGGGTTATCTGGGACTGTACATACTTGTCCCGGTATCGGACTGCTGCGTGCCGAATATACTGTTGGCATGTTCCCTTTCTTTCCTGATTCCCGGGGTGCTGTATCAGCTCTGCGAGAAGTCGCCCTTCAAGATCGCCGGCTGGGTAATATCCTATATTTTGTCCTTTTACGGCATGTTTACGCTGGAATTTTACTGCATACAGGAATGGCTGGGAGGGCGGATCATTCAGAGGATGCGGGATGGGCACAGGCGCATCGTCGTCAATGCGGCAGTGTTTGTACTGATTACGGTGACTGCGTTTGTGATCAGATGGCTCTCCGGACATTTCTGGATGCTGATGGAACAGAGCGTCGGGAAGGTGAGGGATCTGCCGGTTCCGGCGGGAGCGAAGGATGCGAAAAAAGAGTAACGTTTATGTGGTCAAAGGGAGATTGCTACATGGCAATCTCCTTTTAAAGTAGTTGTAATGGGAAAATTTATTTAGTATAATCGGTTTTAAATGGTTATCGCGTGTATAGTTTAATCTATGACTTTATTATTATGTAAAATGTTTCCAAGTGGCTCCATATACGGGAGCAGGGGGCTGGTGGGATTAGAATTTGTGTAAGTGGGTTATTTGATGGAAATGAACAGGGAAACAAAAGATAAATTTTTCAATGATCTGATGGAAGAAACTTATGAAAGGGTATACACTTTTGTGAGCAGAGGATGTAATAACAAAGAGCTTACGGAAGATGTTGTACAGGAAACTTTTTTGGAAGCATATAGAAAGATTGAAGTGTTGCTGGAACATCCGAATAAAATGGGATGGTTATATAACACAGCAAAATTCAAGATGCTGAAACTGAGATCAAGAGATGGAAAATATTGTCTTCTGAATGATAAATACGATACTTTGGTGGACGAGAAAAGCGGTGAGCACTTGTACGAAGAAATTGAGCTGGCGGAAACGATCAAATCTTCTGTCAGTGAAGTGGAATATGAGATGCTCTGTGATTATTACCTGAATGGATATACCTCCGTGGAAGTAGCAGAGAAGTATAACCTGGACAAAGGCGGCATTCGTATGAGGATGACCAGATTGAAAAAGAAGTTGAAAGAAGACATTGCAGTGGGCTGGCTTGTTGTTTTAATCTGCGTCTGGTTTACAATATGAAATCAGTGAGCAGATGTTTCTGATCTGTACTTATAATATATCAATTAGAAGCGGTGTTTCATGCTATATTGTATTTTGAAAGGCTGTTTGTATAAAATAGTATGACAGGGAATGTAAAACAAAAAGCTCCACCTTAATAAATGGTGCCTGTATAATAGTACATTTCATAAAGTAAATTTGCAGGCGAAAGAAAGGCAGGAATTGTTTGATGGCTGATCATGATAAATATCTTATAGAGGAACTGGAGAAGCGGCTTTGCTGGTACAGAGATGAGGCAACGGAGGAGGAATTTGACGCGGAGGAGGTAGATGCTATCTGTGTTATGCTCCAGAAGCTTTCGCCGATAAAAGAGCCTCATATGACAAAAGAGGAAGCATATGAAAAGATTATGCTGAAGATTCGGGAAGAAGAGGCTGAAAGAGAAAAATGTGACGAGGACAGAACGGATCATATCTGTAAAAGGATTCGGAAGGCAAAGCGGAGAGATGGAACAATTTCTTTGTTTCATGGGAGAGGGTATCGGGCGGCGATGGTTTTTATTGCCGGGTTTGGTGCGGCATTGTTATCTCTGAATATGGTGACTTATGCAAGAGAAGATAAGTCTTTGTTTACGATGATTCTGGAAGAAGTTGGTGTGTTGGAGATTGTGAAGGAGGGGGATGTAGAAGGGGGACTTGTTGATAGTAGTGATGAGATTAAGACTTTTTATAATTCGTGGGCGGAATTGGATAGTGAAATAAAAAGTGAACTTGTAGTACCGGAGTATATACCAAAGGGGTATGAATTGTATGGGATAAATTGTTATGACTATAATAATAGAAAAAAAGTATTGGCAGATTATTATGATAGGGAAGATGGACATCTAATGGTTTCGATTACTTTATGGAAAGATAGTGAAAAATCATATCGAGAGATGGCAATAGACGAGGAAACATATACATTACTTTCAGATTATTGTAATGAAAATATTTTATATTATCAATATGAAGATGAATATATTTGTATGGTTTCTTTGAAAAATAGTTTTTATAGAATTAGTGGGAATATTACTTTGGAAGAGATGATAAAAGTGATAGAAGGGTTAGATAATATATAATAAAAGTAATCCCGTTACATTATTGGATGGAAAAGAAATATATAAATAAATGATTAATTATTCAAAGATACATAAGAAAAGAGGGTAAAATATGACTATAAGAATAAAAAGGTTATTTGCTGTTATATGTGGAATTGTTATGTTATGCAATGGTGGATTAATAGCATATGCACAGGAAAACGTAGAAACGCTTATTATTAGCGAATATAAGGAATTGGTTGGGAAAAATATAGGGCATGGCATTTATGACATTCCAGAAACTGATAAAGCAAAAGCTGCAACATTAACAGATTGTACTATTGGTATTTCTGTAGACGCGAATGGAGTAAAAGGCTCAATTAGTACAGGTTCCACGGTGACAGCAAGTAAAATTGGGGTAGAAGACATTGTCATAGAAAAGTATGTTGATGGAAAATGGACATTGGTTGGGACGAGCAACGGCGGATATACAACAAATGACAATGATTATGGAATTAATGTTTCTACAAGGTCTGCGCAGAAAGGCGTAAAATATCGCATCAGTTGTACACACTATGCTATCTTAAATGGCGTAAGACACGAACTGTTTAATGTGACAAATGGAGTAGGTTATTAATATAAGTTATTTGTTTGATCAAATAGATGAGAGGAAAGTAAATTAAATATACCGAATGATTAATCATTTTTTACACTATTCGTTTATTTAAACTCTTAAGGCAGTGTCACTGACGCCGCTTCTAATAATAAAACATAAGGAAAACCTTTCGGCAATTTCCATTGTTTTAAATAAATCAAATCTATATAATCTTTTGTGCCCCTGCTTGGAGAGGTTAGAAACTGATGAGGCGGGGGATTCTTTTGGCGTTTTGCCGGGATTGAGAATATCTTTCACTTTATTTCCTGTAGCTTGTTTGTTATAGTATTATATATAAATGAAATATGCAGTGAGCATATATGAGAAAATAAGTAATGACTTTGATGCTTTATCGGTAGGAGGGACGATGATGGAATTGGCACAATCCGAACTTTATACGGAAGACGATTATTATAAACTGCCTGAAGGCATTCGTGCGGAATTGATCGGGGGCCAGATTTATTATCAGGGGGCTTCGTCAAGGATTCATCAGGCGATACTGGGGGAATTATATACGGAGATAAATAATTATATCAGGGAAAAGGGCAGTGCCTGCCGCGTTTATCCGGCTCCTTTTGCTGTTAAATTATGTAATGACGGGAATATTGTGGAACCGGATATCAGTGTTATTTGTGATCACAGTAAACTTACGGACAGAGGGTGCAGCGGTGCGCCGGACTGGATCATTGAAATTGTCTCGCCCGGCACATCCAGCCATGATTATGTGCGCAAGTTAAAACTTTATCTTGACGCAGGAGTGAGGGAATATTGGATCGTAGATCCGCAGAGTAAGAAAATTTTTGTTTACTTTCTGGAGCAGACGGATTTTCGTGTGGAAACCTTTACTTTTCATGACAGTATAAAAGTAAATATTTATGAGGATCTGTCGGTCAATATGTCTGAATTGGACATCTGAATTTTTTATGGGTTGTATCTGCAAGTAATATCTGCCCCCTGCCCGGAGGGTTACAGGTTGATAAGGGTGGGGGATTCATTCGGCATTTTTTATGAAAATTCGCATCGAATCTTGTGCAAAATAACTAAAAAACTATGATGGAAAGAAAAGATAGATGAAATTCGGCCTGTAATAAGATATGATAGTAAAAGGTTTAGAAAGTTACGAAAGGATGGAATTTATATGTCAGAAGTGAAAATCATGCTCGGAAATGCGGCTATTGCACGAGGGGCATATGAGGCGGGAGCGAAGGTGTCCGCCGCGTATCCCGGGACGCCGAGTACGGAGATCAGTGAAAATATTGTACAATATAAAGGAGACATTTATGCGGAGTGGTCGCCGAATGAGAAGGTGGCGGCGGAGGTTGCGATCGGAGCATCCATCAGCGGCGTGCGTGCCATGTGTTCTATGAAGCATGTAGGTGTGAACGTGGCAAGCGATCCGCTCTATACGGCGTCTTATTCGGGCGTGAACGGCGGACTTGTGCTGGTGGCGGCGGATGATCCTGGGCTTTACAGTTCCCAGAATGAGCAGGATACCCGTTGTGTGGCAAGGGCGGCGCATGTGCCGGTGTTGGAGCCTTCCGATTCTCAGGAGGCAAAGGATTTTACCAAACTTGCTTTTGCACTCAGTGAAGAATATGACACGCCTGTCATTGTAAGGACGACAACACGTCTGTCTCATTCTCAGGGACCGGTAATATTGGAAGAGCGGGTAGAGCCGGAGGATAAGCCTTATGCGAAAAATCCGGCAAAATATGTGATGATGCCGGCAAATGCCAAGGGGCGCCATGTGTATGTGGAGGGGCGCATGAAAAAACTGGCGGAGGATAGCTGTCAGATGGCGGTCAACCGGGCGGAATATCGGGATTTATCCATTGGATTTGTGGCAAGCGGCATCGCTTATCAGTATGTCAGGGAGGCGTGCCCGGAGGCGTCGGTGCTGAAACTGGGGCTGGTTCATCCGCTGCCGAGAAAGTTGATTGAGGAATTTGCGGCAGAAGTGGACAGATTAATCATCTTTGAAGAGTTAGAGCCTGTCTACGAGGAGCAGATCAGGTCCTGGGGTATTGCCTGTGAGGGGAAAGAGCTGTTTACTCTTCAGGGCGAATACAGTGCCAATATGCTGCGGGAGGCGGTTTTAAAGGAGAAGCAGGAGATTCGGGAGGCCGCACAGGTGCCGAACCGTCCGCCGATTCTTTGTCCGGGCTGTCCTCACAGGAGTACGTTTTGGGTATTAAACAAGTTAAAACTGCACGCGGCAGGAGACATCGGCTGTTATACGCTGGGGGCCGTGCCGCCGCTGAATGTGATTGAGACGACGATCTGTATGGGAGCAAGTATTTCCACTTTGCACGGCATGGAAAAGGCAAAGGGGAAAGATTACATAAAGAACTGGGTAGCAGTTATCGGAGATTCCACTTTTATGCATACGGGCGTCAATTCGCTGATGAATATGGTATACAATCAGGGAACCGGTACGGTGCTGATTTTGGATAATTCCACGACCGGCATGACGGGGCATCAGGACCATGCGGCGACAGGAAAGACGCTGCAGGGTGATACGGTCCCGGCAATCAGTATTTATCATCTCTGCAAGGCGATGGGGATCGGGCATGTGACGGAAGTGAACGCTTTTGATGTGGATGCGTTGGAGAAAACGGTGAAAGAGGAAGTGGCAAGAGATGCGGTTTCCGTGATCATTGTGACGGCTCCCTGTGCGTTATTAAAGGGGCAGGTATTCCCGAATAAATGTATGGCGATTCCTGAGAAATGTAAAAAGTGCGGCGCCTGCTTAAAACCCGGTTGTCCTGCGCTGACAAAACAGGAGGACGGCACGGTGAAGATTGATGCGTCCATGTGCAACGGATGCGGGCTGTGTGCGCAGCTCTGTAAATTTGATGCAATCGAGGTGCGGGAAGCAAAATAAATATAACTGCGGTACTGGAAAACAGTAGAGAACTGGAAAACTGCGGTACTGGAATGGAGAACAGAGTATGACTAAAAATATTATGATTGTGGGCGTAGGCGGGCAGGGGACTTTGCTCACCAGCCGGATATTGGGCGGAATCATGGTGGAAGGAGGATATCAGGTAAAGCTTTCCGAGGTACACGGTATGGCACAGAGGGGCGGCAGTGTGGTAACGTTTGTGCGATACGGGGAAGAGGTGGCGGAACCCATTGTAGAGGAAGGGCAGGCTGATATTCTGATCGCGTTTGAGAGGCTGGAGGCGCTTCGGTATGCGCATTTTCTGAAACCGGAGGGGGTGATTGTGGCAAATGATCAGCGCATCGATCCGATTCCGGTGGTGATGGGAGCGGCGCAGTATCCGGAGCATATTCTGGAGGATCTGGCGAAAGAGCACCGGATTTTCCAGGTGGATGCACAGAAGAAGGCGCTGGAGCTGGGAAACGGCAAAGTGTTTAATATTATCGTACTGGGGCTTGCGGCAAAACATATGAACTTTACCAAACAGCAGTGGCTGGATGTGATTGCAAAGACGGTGCCGCCGAAGACGGTGGAGATTAACCAGAAGGCTTTTTTGGTGGGATATGAAGGGTGAGACGGCGGCGGAAAGCTGAAAAGTGCGGAGGCACTAAAATCCAACGTTTCCCCTGATTGTATGGAGATGAGAAAAGTGACTGGCGGTGAAGGGGGCATGACAGTGAAAAATAAACAGCATGGAGGTTTGAGATGGTCATAGATTTTCATACCCATACATTTCCTGACCGGATTGCGAAGGCGAGTATTGAGAGCCTTTCGGAGTGCTCCGGTATTACACCTTATACGGACGGTACGGTGACGGGACTTGAGCGGAGCATGGATGCGGGAGGCGTGGATATCTCGGTGATCCTGCCTGTTGTGACAAAGCCCGCACAGTTTGAGACCGTGAACCGGGTTGCCGCGAAGCTCTGTGAGGAAAAGGAGAACCTGATTTCCTTTGGCGGTATTCATCCCGATTGTTCCGATATCAAACGGAAGATGCGGGAGATAAAGAGCCTGGGGCTTAAGGGCATTAAGATCCATCCCGCTTATCAGAAGGTTTATATGGATGATATCCGCTATCTGCGGATTCTGGAGGCCGCCGCGGAGCAGGAGTTGATCGTATTGGTCCATGCGGGCGTGGATATCGGGCTGCCGGAGCCGGTCTATGCGGCGGCGGAAAGAATTGCTGCGGCGATCAGGGAGACGGCGCCGAAGAAGCTGGTGCTTGCGCATCTCGGCGGCTGGAAAGAGTGGGATATGGTGGAAGAACTTTTGGCGGGCGGGAATGTCTATATGGATACGGCATTTTTAGAGGATTATATCAGCGATGCGCAGCTTGTGCGGATTATCAGAAAGCATGGCGCGGAGAAAATCCTGTTCGGCACCGACTGCCCATGGTCAGGGCAGAAGGAAAGCATGGAGCGGATCAGAGGACTGAATCTGACTGAGCAGGAGACAGAGATGATCCTTGGAGGGAACGCGGAGAAGCTTCTGGAAATTTAATGGTATGGAACTAAGGAATTGTCGCGAAATAATTTGTATATTTTTGGAATCTATGTTAATATCTGT
>OFGN01000830.1_pt1 | contig 28903 bp, 24 predicted proteins | sample 1521821 | NCBI WGS metagenome assembly OFGN01 (sample SAMEA3504094, study PRJEB24116) | mouse gut metagenome | biome: mouse gut; feature: mouse-associated habitat; material: faeces | place: Denmark | collected 2011
CTAGAGTCAGGATTCGGGCTTTGCTGGTCAGGAAATGTAACTTTAAGTTTTTCAAAGCCTACTTTTAATGATGGTTCTTAAATGCTTTAACCTCCCTTGTAGCCCACCACCCACCAGAGGTAGTGGAAAAGAAAGGATACAGGGGAAGTGGACCTGTTTAGAAAGGTTCTTTGGAGCAACTCCCATCTGCATTGTCAGAAAATCAGCAGTTCAGTTCCCAGGAATCAGCAGCAGCAGCTCCATCCGCCGCCCCTTCCCCGTCAGCGCCAGCAGCACCGCAAACGCCGGCACAATCGTCGCGCACCCGCCCATGCTGAACGCCAGCACAAACGACAGCGAGCTCACCGCCAGGCACGCCACATGCGCACCCCGCGCCCACGCCCGCTCCTCCGTCACCGCCAGCCCCAGCGACAGCAGCACGCCGATCCCCATGCACCCCGCGAACACGTTGGGGCTCATGAACACCGACGTCATCCGTACGCCTTCCTCCACCGCCGCCAGCTGCGTGTAGTCCTGCGTGAACCATCCCACCACGCCCAGCACCGCCCCGCTCACCCACCGCGTGGACAGCAGGTCTATGCTCACCAGCCCTGCCAGCGCCGCGAACCCCTCCAGCATCCCGCACACACGCCGGTCCGCGTCCTCCCCCTCCGCCAGCGCCAGCACCAGCACCGCCAGGCACAACGCCGTGAACACCTTCAAATACTCAAACAGCGCGAACTTCCCCGACGCCGCGTACAGGCAGCTCATACCGTCCGCCGCCGCCACCAGCGCCAGCGCCAGCATCGGGCCCCGCAGCCGTCCCCGCACCCGTTCGTAGTGGAAAAACACCCCGCTCAGCGCCAGCATCCCCAGCACCAGCCCTGCTCCCCGGGACGTTCCCGCCGAGCACAGGCACACCGCCATGAAAAATACCCACGCCGTCCCTGCCGCCGCCGCGCTCCGCTTTGCCTCCCGCGCCATTCCCGCGCCCCCGCGCCTGCTTCCCATGCCGCCGCCTCCTTTTCCGCTCTGCTCCCTTTCCCAACCGCCCGCCGCCGCCTCCCGCGCCGCCGGGCATTTGGGAAAAGGAGGGGGCCCTGCCCCCTCCTTCCCGTCTTAACCGGCTATCCCCCGCCCCTTCCGGGTCCGGGCCGCCGGCCTTGAGGTACTTTTCTTAGAACTCCACCTTGATGCCGTCGGTGTTCTTCAGCGCCTTGCCGCCGGCCTGGATGGAGAAGCCCACGTTGTCCTCGCTGTTCTGCGCAGAAATCCGCACCGTGCCGAAGCTGGCAAACTCGCTGCTCAGAATCTCGTTGGGGATCGTGATGGTCGCCACGCTGCTCTTGATCGTCAGGTCAGCCCCGGTCTCCTTCGCCACCGCAGTCAGAGCCTGCGCCGGGAAGGTCACGTCGATCTTGGTCGCGCCCTCGGCCTCGATCTCCAGAACGATCGCGCCGTCCTTCACCATCTCCGCCAGGCTCTCTACCGCCTTCGCGCTCAGAGCCACAGTGGCCTTGCCGCCCACCACGGTCGCCTTGATCGCGCCGTCCACGGTGTCGTCCACACGCACGGTGGTGTCCTCATAGATCGTGTAGTACGCGCTGTTGGTGCCCGCGTTCGCGGCGCTCGCCGCCAGGATCGTCACAGGCACCATGGTCAGAACCATGACCAGGACCAGCAGCTTGGCAATGGATTGCTTCTTCATAATTGCATTACTCCTAACTGTTTCATTTTTTTGTTTTCATGTGCGGCTTGCGCGCTGCCGCAGTTTCGCGCCTATCCCTCCGGGGGGCCGCGCACCACGAAGCTGCGCCGAAGCCCCGCACGGTTGAGGAATTCCCGCTTCCCGCCCATGGCTCTCACCTCCTTTCAAGGTCCCTCCACGGACCTTACTTCCTGTATTCACAACCTCAGTTCACCGTCTGGCCGGGTCTTTTCCCGGTATGCGGCGTTAAATTTTCTTGCAATAAACCCAATTATTCCCACGAAAATTCGCCTTGCCTGTCGGAAAAATCCCTCGGCCATCCGCCGGTTTTGGCTGTGAATACAGGTTCCTTACTTCATATCCCGGTACAAAAACGTCACGATCTGTCCCCGGGTGCACGTGCTGTCCGGCGAGAACGTGTTCCCGCTTGTCCCCTTTGTGATCTCCCGGCTCACCGCCCACGCCACCGCCTGGGCGTATGCCGAGCCCCCGGGCACGTCCGTGAACCCGCCGCCCTGCGCCCGCGGGCTCCCCGCCAGCTTCCACAGGTACGTCACCGCCGACCCACGGGTGCACGGTCCGTCCGGGTTCAGCCGCCCCCCCGCCGTCAGGCCCTGCTCCTTCGCCCACAGCGCCGCCTTGTAATAATACGCCTGCTCCGCTACGTCCGCAAATCCCACGCTCCCAGCGGGCTCGGGCTCGCCCATCGCCCGCCACAGGAACATCAGGATCTCCGCCGTCGTGCACTTCCTGTCCGGCGAGAATGTGCTCGGGCTTGTCCCCTCCGTGATCCCTTTCCCCACGGCCCATTCCACCGCCTGCGCGTAGTCCGACCCTGCCGGCACGTCCGTAAAGCTGCCCGTCTTCACCCGCAGAATCCCGTACTGCCCGTTGCGCCGCACAATCGCCGCGCTGCCGCGCATGTCCGTCACCAGGTCGTACTCCAGCGCCGCAGCCACCGTCCCGTCCTTGCCGATGAAGCCCCATTTCCCGTCCTTTTCCACCGCCGCAAGGCCCTCGTGGAACGCATGCGCCGCCTCATATGCCGGCCGCACAACTTCCTTCCCGCTCTTGTCGATATATCCGTACTTCTCTCCTGCCCGCACTGCCGCCAAGCCCTCCGAGAAGCTCCCCGCCGATGTGTACTTCGCCGGAACCGCCAGCCGTCCGCTCCGGTCCACGTAGCCCCACCGGCCGTTCTCCTTCACCGCCGCAAGCCCCTGCGAGAAGCTCCCCGCAGCCTCGTACCGCGCGGCCACGGCCTCCTTCCCGTTCTTGTCCAGGTAGCCCCATTTCCCGTCCCGGCTCATCCGGGCCATCCCTTCGCTGAACGCCCCCACCGTTTCGTACACAAAGGGCGCCGCCTCCCGGCCGTTCCTGTCCACTACGCCCCACAGGCCGTCCTTCTTCACCGCCGCAAGGCCCTCTGAGAAGCCCAGCCCGCGCTCGTACTCCAGCGCGATTACTTCCTTCCCCTCACGGTCGATATATCCCCATTTCCCGTCCTTATGCACCAGCGCCAGTCCCTCCGGCGTGAAGTTATAGCTCCCGTCGTACTGCGCTGCCGCCACTTCGTTCCCTTCCCGGTCTATGTATCCCCACTTCTTGTCCACGCTCACCATCGCGTACCCGCCGCTGAACGCGTACACATATTCATACCGCGCAGGGATCACCATGGTCCCGCTCTTGTCGATGAATCCGTACTTCCCGTCCCGGCTCACCGCCGCAAGCCCTTCCGAGAAGCTCGCCGCGTCCTCGTACTCCAGCGCGATCACCGTCTTCCCCGCCGCGTCGATGTACCCGGACTTGCCCCCCTTGCTCACCGCAGCCAGGCCCTGTGCGTATTCCAGCGCGTACTCGTACTGCGCCGCCACCACCATCCGGCCCTCCCGGTCCACATAGCCCCACTTGCCCCCATGGTTCACCGCCGTCAGCGGGTCCGTCACATACCCCGCCTCCTCCAGCGTCGCGTCTCGCTCCAGCCATGCCGTCTCGTACGTGCGCGCACCGAACCCCGGCGCCACCAGTCCCGCGCACAGCGCCAGTGCCGCCGCCAGCGCCGTCAGCTTCCGCTTCATCTGTTTCATCTGCTCGTCCTCCTTATCTTTCGTCCGTTCCTGTCCCTGCTTCCGCCGCGCACGCCGCTTTCGCCTGCTCCAGCGTCACCGCCTTGTCCAGGTACTGCTGGTACGCCCTGCAGATCCTCCGTGCCCCGCCAAACGCCACCTGCCGGCCCTTTTCCAGCCACAGCGCCTTGTTGCACAGCTCCTCCACCTGCTGTACCGAGTGGCTCACCAGGATTGTCGTCGCTCCGCCCGCCATGATCTCCCGCATCTTCGCCTCACTCTTCCGCCGGAACGCACCGTCCCCTACCGACAGCACCTCGTCCAGTATCAGCAGGTCCGGCTGCACCCGCGACGCAATCGAAAACGCCAGCCGCGACTTCATCCCCGACGACAGCTGCTTGAACGGCCTGTCCTCAAACTCCCGCAGCTCCGCAAACTCGATGATCCTCCCGTACGTCTCGTCCATGAACTTACGCGTGTATCCCAGCATCGCTCCCCGCAGGTACGCGTTCTCCCGCACCGTCAGGTCCCCGTCGAACCCGCTGGCCAGCTCCAGCAGCGCCGCGATGCTCCCCTCCCGCTTCACGTATCCCCCGGTGGGCTCCATGATCCCCGACACCGCCTTCAGCAGCGTCGATTTCCCCGCCCCGTTCGTCCCGATGATCCCCAGCATATCCCCTTTTTCCAGGCTGAAGCTGATGTTCCGGTCCGCCCAGAACTCCCGTACCCGGTATTCCCCCCGTATCTTCCGCATCACGTATTCCTTCAGCCCGATCTCTTTGAAGTCCCCCGTCATGTACCGGATTGATACGTTGTGTACTTCTAAAATACTCATGGCCGCTCCAGCATGACGCGCTTTAGCTTTTCCTTCACAATCGGCAGCATTTTAAACACTCCCCGCATGATATATGTATACCCCAGCGCCGCCGCCAGCGCACAGCACAGAAATACAAACTTTTGCCGGTATAGCTCATTGATGTCTTCATATAAATATCGAAAAACCCTCAACACCGTGTAGTGCGTCAGATACACGCTCAAAGATAACTCAGCGCAAAAGTTGGTAAGCCTATTTGCTGGGAGTATACTCCCAGCAAAGCTTTTCCCCGAAAAGCTGACCGCCAGAACAAGTGTTGCAACCAACACAAAGCAAAACAGATAGTATATGCTACTACGATAAAGTGCAATCAGCACGCATACAGTATAGCCAGTTAACTCCGCACCTGTCAAGACCCACCGCCCAATGGCTGAAAATGGAACCGCTTTTATTTTTTGGCATATCCAATAGGTTAATATCCCACAGCAGGTCAAAATATATATTCGCAGCACTCCAAAAGTAAAAAAAGTGTGAAAGAACCTGAGGCTGGCATCCTTTAAATTTGCCCAATATCCTATCCCCGCAACGAGGCTCAGCGGCATCAAAAGGGATATAAAAGGCTTTCCAAAAAAAGCAAGCATTCCCAACATGAAAAATTCTGCGAAAAGCATACAGCTCATGGTCCACGCCGGAACATTCAGCGGATATTTTCCGCGGTTCAATCCACTCATGTTTACAAGCAGGATCTCCCAGACATCTTCGGAAAGCGCGTCACTTATCCCCACAACACTATGAACCTGATCACACCAGATCCGGCCTGCCAAAAACACCATAACAAACGCAATTAAGTTATACCAAAAGAACTTGATATACCGCTTTTTCATATAGCCCAGCCAATATTGCTGCCGTTTGTCTAAAGGCAACCCCGAAACTTGATGCCTCTCCCATGCCGAAAACATCAGGAATCCCGCCAAAATTACAAAAAATTCCACGCCGAGGAACCCCCCCGGAAAGTGCTTCTTCCCACTGGAATAAAAGTGGTACATCATCACTATCCCAGCAAACCCCAGCCGCATTACATCTATCAAACCATTCCGGGGCGTTTTTCTCTCTTCCATCCGTTCATTCCTCCAACATTGCAGACCTCAGCTTTTCCTTTATAATTGGCAGCAATTTGAATACTCCCCGCATGATGTATGTATAGGCCAGCGCTGCGGCGAGCGCGCAGAATAGAAATACATACTTTTGCCGGTATAAGTCGTCAACATCTTTAAAGAGATACCGAAAAGAATATAATACAGCGCCATGGCTCAGGTATAAATTCAGAGACAGCTCCGCACAAAAGTTAGTAAATCCATTTGCTGGGAGTGCACTCCCAGCAAAGCTTTTCGGGGAAAAGCTGACCGCCAAAACAAGCGCTGTGATCAATATGAAACAAAACTGATAGTATATGCTATTGCGATAAAGTGCAATCAGCATGCATACAGTATACCCAGATAGCTCCGCAGTCGTTAATACCCACCGGCCAATGGTTGAAAATGAAATATTTTTTATGCGTTGGCATAGCAAATAGGACAGCACTCCCACGCACATCAATAGATACACCCTTAACACTACAAATGTGAAGAATGTGTGAAAGGCCCAAATATCAACAACCTTTAAATTTGCCCAATACCCTATCCCCGCCATGAGGCTCAATGGCATGATAAAAGATAAAAAAGGTTTTTCCAAAAAAGTCAGCATTCCCAATATGAAGAACTCTGCGAAAAGCATACAGCTCATCGTCCATGTATTTGTATGCAGCTGCCATACCCCTCGATTCAATCCATTCATCTTTACAAGAAGAATTTCCCAGATATCTCCCGAAAGTGCATCGCAGATTTTAGCAATCCCAGCCAGTTCACCTTTCCAAATTCTTACAATAAAAAATATGAGAAGAAACGCAGGCAGACAGAGCCAAAAAAATCGAATATATCTCTTTTTCATGTAGCCCAGCCAATATTGCTGCCGTTTTTCCAACGGCACCTTTGAAACTTGATGCCTGTCCCACGCAGAAAACATCAGGAATCCCGCCAGAATCACAAAAAATTCCACGCCGAGGAACCCTCCCGGAAAGTGCTTCTTCCCATTGGAGTAAAAGTGGTACATCATGATCAGCACAGCAAAGCCCAGCCGCATTACGTCTATCAAACCATTCCGGGGCACCTTTTTCTCGTCCATTCCCTTCATCTCTTTCTTAACCAGACTATACATAGTACAAAAACCGGGTGTTATACTTCTTGTACATCCAGCATCCCAGTCCCAAGACAATTGCCACGTCCGCCGCCATCAGCAGATGGAACCACACCGTCGGGATGGTCGCCTCAATCACAATCTTTCGGAAATAGCGGATGAACAGATACACCGGGTTGAGCAGGAACAGGTTCTGCACCACCGGCGAATAGTCATCTATGGTATAGAAAATCGCCGACATGTACATTAAAAGCATGGTGAAAACTGACCAAAGGTATTGGATATCCCGAAAAAATACAAACAATGCAGACAAAACCAGCCCCGTCCCAATATTGAACAGCACCAAGCAGATAACAGGGTACAGCAACAGGATGAATTTCCAGGTAAAGCTGATCCGATCCAGCACGCAGAACACAAAAAACACGCACAGCGACAGACCAAAATTGATGAGCGTCTGCACATTCTTGGAGAATAAAAACAAATACTTGGGCACATTCACCTTGGTGAAGATGGACGCGTTGCCCATCAGCGATGTCATCCCCTGGCTGGTGGACTCGTTAAAGCAGGAGAATATCAAGTTCCCGCAAAACAGATACGTCGTATAGTGCGGGGTATCTCGCCCAAAAAACTGGGTAAACACCAGCTTCATCACCAAAAGCGTGAGAAGCGGTGAGAGCACGCTCCACACCATCCCCAGCACCGTCCGCTTGTATTTCTTTTTGAAGTCCCGCTTTACCAGTTCTTCAAAGAGAAACTGATAATTTCTCAGTCTTCGAAACATATTTTTTACCCTTGCCTATCAAAATTCGCATTGCAAAAAGTCTTGAATGCCTTTACAGCTATCCGCTGTCCAGCAATCAGCTCCCCGCCTTTCTTTCGTAAAGCCGAACCCGTAAGTAACCCCTAAAAAATCCACGCCAGCCTCATGGGCCGCTGTCATATCCCCAATGGTATCCCCGATCATCAAGCATTGCCCGCATCCTATCGTCCCCAGCTGATTCATGCAAAGAGCAATCATATCCGCCTTTGTGCGGCTGCCCGAAAAATCTGATCCGATAACGCAGTCCAAAAGGGGCCAAAAGTCAAAGCGCTTCAGCAAAACCTCAGTGTAATCCTCCCGCTTGTTGGTCGCAACAGCCGTTTTCATGCCGCTCCCGCGCAGCCAGCGCAGCAAATCATATACGCCGGGATATGCTTCGGCCTCAAACAGGAATTTTTCTTTATACGCGGTCCGCCAAGCTGACGCCAGCTCCAGCGAAAACTCCCGGGTGCACCCGTAATGCCTTTGAAACGATTTTTCAATAGGAGGGCCAATAAAGCTCCGCTTTTCAAACGCGCTTGGGGGCACGAGATTATATCGGGCCACAATGTAATCAATGCAGTTCAAAATACCGGGCGAGGTATCCATAAGAGTACCGTCCAGATCAAATATAATACAACAATAATCTTTCATGTTATGATGGTTCCAACTCATACAATGACGGCGTTAAGAAGGTCAGCTCCATTTGCGTTCTGAACTCCGGTAGCCTGTCTGCAATCGCTTGATTCACCGCCGACAAACGGCCGTAATTAGTTGATAGCTCCATAACGTCATCATAGTAGCTCTCGTTTATCCGCGATCCAAACCCGTCAAAGCCAGCTAGGGCTACGCAGGCCGGTTTGCAGATGCAGAGCGTTTTCAGCAGCAAAATCAACGCATTGTCTTCAATCAACCGGTTTTCATCAATCAATTCGGCATAATTTAGCACATAGTCAAAGGAATCCCCCACAGCCGCAATGTTGGAGGTGGCAATAACCGATATCTGCCCGCGAAGCTGCTTGAGTTCCGGCAGGAGCATGCTATATCTTTTTGAATTGCTGATGAAGACAGCGCTTGGAGTAAAAATATCGGGAATAAAGTTAACAGACACAATCATTGGCCGGGTACCCTCAATATACGCATCAATCGCTTTCCGGCAGGAATGAAGCGATTTTCCTGGTCCTAAAATGAGCAGGGGGCGGTCCGACAATAGGGAGCCCAGCTTTTGAAGCGAGTGCTCTCCCGCTATCTTCTCCTTTTGGAACTCAATATACAGCCGCTCGATGCAGGCCTGCTGATAATTTAGTTTTTCCTCTAAAGGAATCCGTTTCACAATTTCGTTGATTGCTCCAACCGACAGCGTTTTCTTGCTCAGCAAGTAATCAATATAATTGGGATGGCAATCATTTGACGCCGCCAAAAAGTACAAAAGATTATATCCCCAGCTTTTTTGGTGGTATATTCTCAGGATATTCGTATCAACTGCCTCCAGCAGCTGATTCAGGTCATAATTTTTCCCGCAGTTCTCATTCAAGTACATTGCCAACAGTTCCAGCGGTGCGTTTCCAGCGCTTTTTCCAATCCCATACAAAGTTCCGTCGACTAAAATGTTGTGCTTTGCTTTGCGTTTGATCAGCTCACAGGTATTTGCATACGCCAGCTGGAAATTGTTATGAGAATGATATCCAATATGGATCTCCGGGCTCAGATTATAATCCAGCAAATGAAAATAATGCAGCATTTCTTCCTTATGCATCAATCCATAAGTATCAACCATTGAAACTGCATAGGGACGCGCCTCGTTGACCATATCCACAAAATCCAGCAAATCACGGTCAGAATAAGACGTAATGGACACCATCTGCAAAAACACTTTGTAGCCCAGCTTGGTGAGCTCCCGGCCAAACTGGACCGCTTCTCTCATTTTGGGACGTTTGAAAATGACGCGGATGCCGTCCAGCACACTGTCTTCACACCGGGAAATATGTTCCAGACCACATGTGCCATAGTCAATCATGGCAACCAGCAGCGATTTTTGACGGTCAATACCACTTAATATTTTGTTGTAGCTGTCTGTATCCGGCTGTATTGTTCGATCCTGGTCAAAGGGTTGGCGCTCGTCCAGGAAGCCCACCTCAATTACATCGACATTTGCCTGGATAAGCCGTTCTAAAATGCAAATCACTGCGCTTTTCCCAAATCTCCAATCGTTTATGTAGCCGCCGTCGCGCAGGGTGCAGTCTAATAGCTGTATCTCCATAAAGCCCCCCAAGCTATTCAATATCAAGATAGCGGTATTTACTGTTTTCAGGATTCCTGCGCGCTGTCAAAACCGCTTCCGCTATACGCCAGTCCTCCTCCGTATCAAGGTCTGGGGCCTCGTCCTTTGATATAACAAAACGCCCCATATTTCCACCAAAAATTGGACATTGGCCTTTTTCCTCAAGGCTTAGAAAAGTGTCGCGTTTCCATGCTGTAACCGCCCAAACCACAGTTTCTATCGGAGTGAGCAGCTGTGAAGGGATCTTGTCGTGTCCATCAAAGTTTATCTTCTCCCCGCGGATAAAACCCTCCGCCTGCAACGACATTACCGACATGATTGTGTCATATGAATTATTCTGTAAATATGCAATAAAACGTTTTAATGTATCAATGCGCAATGCCGGAGAGGTTGGATTGATCATCACAACATAATCGCACTCATGCTTTTTCAAAAAGTCATACACAAAGTCCCTGTTTGTCGCTGTATCACTCGACAACTCCGGGGGACGTTGATGAAATTGTGCCCCCATGCGCTCCCCGGCGCTCCCCAGCGCCGGGCTCTCTGTGTTGATCCAAATGCTCTCAAATGCGTTGCTTTCTTTAGCCAAGTCAATTGGATACTGAATCAATGGCTTATCCAGCATATACCGAATGTTCTTTTTGGGGATACGTTTAGAGCCCATTCTGGCAGGAATCATTGCAACCAATTTATAATGGTTCATTTGCTCATCCCTCCTCAAATGCTTTATGGTTTGTTATGATAACTCAAAATATAGATAATCTCACTGATCAATTGCTCTTCATCATCTGGTGTGTATAACAAGTCGTACTGATTTTCCTGTTGGTACATATTTTCAATGCTCCAGAATTCGCTGATATCCTTGATTCCACCAAAAGTTCGTATTCCTTTGGGATATAGTGTAATTTTAAGACACCTTGCTGCGCTAATTACATCCTGAAAACCACTTCTTAGTCCTATGGATACCCCTGCCCACTCCAGAAATGGCACAGAATGACTGTATGGAAAATATACTGGAGTTGTCCCTTCAACAGCTGGCTCCTTTTCGCCAATGGAATTTGTGCAAACGCACCAGCCTAATTCCTTCAGCTGGCGGGCCAAAGCAACCCAAAAGGACACTGACAGTTTCCTTGTAGATTTTGCATATGGCTCAAGCAAAACGGTCTTCTCTTTAACAAGTCCATGACTACTTGTCAGGTCTGCAATAAATTTCTCATCATATACAAAGCGAGGGCTAACGCATTCCTCGTCCCCAACGTCTAAAAACGCTTTCTCCTGCGTGAATAAATTGAATCCATGTAATCCATCTAGCCGGGCAAGTATCCCCGTATGGCGGTATATGATATGATAATGCAGACTTTCCAGATGCAGCCTAGCCTTTCCATCAAACATAAGCAAGTTATATAATTGATGAAACTCATTCAAAGAATACGGCTCAATATTATTGATACCGAACATCTCTGCGATCTCTTTTCCCCCATTGCCAAACGCCGCAAACACAGCTCTTACTCCAGGATACTTTTTAGAAATATAGGCTCCATAAAAATGCGCAAGAATGAAGTCATCGCCTGTCGTTGGAGCGGAAAGAAATAGCCGGGCCTCATCCCCATATTTTTGTACTGCCTTTTTATACAGCTGAAAACCAGGCAGTACCTTTGCGTGGAATACTCTCCAAATCTGGTACAGTGCCTTATTCTCCATCTTTCTTTTAATTGCACTTTGTATTTTTTCAATGCCAAGATCCCAGGTGTATTTCCATCCATGCTCCTGTAAACATCGGATACCGCCTTTTGCTTTTTTCATTACATCTTTGGCAGCTCGACTCCATCGATATGTTTTTGACCTGTGGAAACCGTCAATGTACCGTTTCAAATCGCTAATTTGATTGTTGCGTTCACGGATATTGTAATGAAATTCATACTTAGCGTATAATTGCAAACATTTTAAAGCCAGCTCGGGAAACAATTGGGAAAGCCGCTGCGCTAATTTGGGTATCATGTTATGAGCGCGTTTCAAATTTCCATAGGCAACAATGCCTGGTCTGCGTTGTTCATAAAGGGCGATATATAAATCAGCAAATACCTCCGGCTCAATATTTTCTCCATTGTATATATAAAAAATATAGTTATATGCGTCACGAATTCCCCAGTCATCTTCCATCATATATTTTTGAAAGGGACGCTTATTAGCTTCGCTTAAATATGCGCAAAAATGTTCCAGCGCACTAAGGACATCCCCTCTCTTTTTATAAATCATTCCAAGGTAGTAATTATATGGCCCTGTGCACAGTATTTTTTCCGGCAGCATGCTCAATATTTCATTACTCCGTCCCAAATCAAACAGCGCGCGCAATAAAAACGACTGGTTAATTGGGTCATCCTGAAACGCCGCCGCATTTTCTGCAATCAGCTCATTCAATATCCGCTGTAGTGAGTTTAGATAATCCACGCTTCCCCTCTTTGTCAGAGGATACTTCAAATAGTCGCTTTCTGCTGCATCATACAGTCGAGTATAATCCACTTCCGCCGTCATGCACAGCAGTCGATTAAATGAATTATTCCCAATGTTTTTCATTCTTTTCTTGAGAAGCGTCTGCCAGTTTAACCCACTATCAGGGCACATTTCAGTTTTATAAGTTTCATATCTATATTCTTTTATTTGTGGGAAGACGCCCTGGCAAAGAAATTTATCATGGATGTGTTCCATAACATCCACTATTCGTCCAGATGCGCCTGTACGATACGCAACTAGTTGCTCCAGATATGCCTCATTACATTTAATCCCATGGGGCAAATATTGTAAAACATCTTTATAATCTACTACACATCCAGTTTTTTCTCGTAGCTCATACTGCTTTTCCCACTCCACTTTATTGCGTAGATCCCACTTATCTTCGCTGTCTATCCCCTTGATTATAACAAGGTTTTTTCCACGCAAAGCAGCATCTACAAAAGCCGTTGAGGCCATCACGATGGCACAGTGGCACTGATCAAGCATTTCCTGCATATCAGTCTGGGTATCCGGCAATATCAGATTCTCAGGCAGGGATCCATCTGTTAGCTCCTGACAAATTGAGTAAATATGCTCACGATTCGCATGCAGCATATTTATATCGTCTGGTAAAAATCTTGGCTTCACTACTAATTTATAATTTGGGTAGGCTTTGCAGATATTAAGCAGCAGCTTAGCAATCTGATGCTTTCCTTTGCTTCCAAACGGATAATGCCCGCTGTCAATAAACAGCAATGTTTTTGATTCTTCCTGCCCTGTTAAACCACTAATATGATCATTTTTAGGACATCCCACAGCCATGAAAGCGCAATCCTCTTTGTGATGAGGATTTCTTGTATAGCCGGTAGTAAACATGAAATCTGCGCCCGGCGTATGCCAATGGCTGTCCATATAATTGTTATACACAAAAATATACTTCTTGCTGAATATCTTATCGTCTGGAAGGTCAACATGCGCACGCAGTGCGCTTAAAATACAATCTGCCTGTTCAATATCCTTTTGTGTCAATTTGCTTGTGGGTAAGGGCCGCGCGGACAGGCCGCTAAACATTCTAACTGTTTTCGTATCAGTATATTGAGAAAAAATTTGCAGCACATGACCTCTATGCTCTAATTCAAACAAAATATTCGCTATCATTATATTGTCTGAGTCATTTGCCGCCAGAACCAGTATCCTCATTCTACTCTCCTCCACAGCAGCATTAATCACATAGTATTGTATCCGCTGCTTAATTCTGCACAGCCGCATCAATTACGCTTTGCAATAGAGAATCCTTCTCCGTTTCTTTGTATTCCATCTCAACCACATCGTTACATAATTCTATATTCTGCAATCCCGTGTAGCTAATGGACCGCCCATCTGGCCAAAATCCGTTTCTATACGTGTGAATGACCACTTTTTTGCAAGTAGATGTAGCAATAATATCACAAAGACCACTTCTCACTCCGATAAACATCCCCGCTTTATCTAAAAACGGAACTAGCTCACTATATGGGACGCATACGCCCACGGTCCCCTTCACCGGCTTCTCCTTGCCTGCACAATTTGTGCAAACACAAAATCCTTGTCTTTTAAAGTACTCCACAAGCTTCTCCCAAAACTCCATTTGGGGAACATACCGCTGATTGCTTGAGCTATAGGGCGATAGCATAATCGTTTTATTTGGTATGAAATTATTGCTGCTGAACCATTTACCTATTTTAGTTGGATTTTCTTCAAATTTTGGCAGTTCCCTGGGTGTATCCCACGCAAGGCCAAATCCAAAATGCAGGTAGAAGTCTAAAATAGTTAAATTTTTATACCCCATCAGCGGAAAAGTAATTGACATTGGTGCTGTAATCTGATGATCTAAAAATGAGTAATTGGAGCCGCCGGGCCCCATAAAGCCATAAAAAAATCTCATACGGCGCAATTTCATTGCATCCAATTCAATAACATGTCCTTCATATACTGAAAATAATTCTGTCACTGCTTTTTGCGCGCCGCATTTTGTCAAAAACGCATAATTTGTTACATTCCGCTTTTTGAGCCATGCATTTAAATACATTCCACAAAAATAGTAGTCGCCTGTTCCCAGTGGCGCGCACCCCAGAAGGGAAATATCATCTCCATATTCCAGTATCAATTCCCTGTATGTATAATATCCGGCCAGCACATTTTCCCGAAATACCTGATTGAGTTTTAATAAACTTTCAGGCAGCAACTTTTCCGCAGCTCTCTCAAAAAGCAGCCTCATCGTATATTTCAGCCCATTCTCCTTCAGGCATCTGATCCAGCCGCGCACCTTACGTGGGAGCCATGTCAGCGCACGCCCCAGGCGAAAGGACATAGACGAGAGCACCGCGTGGTATTCCTTGTTCAGCGCATTAAACTGCCGCTCCTTATCCCGCAGCCTGCCGTTCGTCCCCTCAAACTTTGTGCGCCAGTTATGGGCCTCCTTCTGGGTATTTTGAAGCTCGGCCAACTTCATCTCTAAATTGTGCTCCCCATCGGCCACCGCTTTTTTCAGCTCAGAGACGTTTTGCTCCGCCGCCGACAGCGCCAGTCGCTCCTCCTGTAACTGCGCCTCCAATTCTTTGGCGCTTTGCCTGGCACAGCGCAGCTCCTCGCCCTGTTCGTTTGCCTTATGGTAGGCGCGGCGCAGCTCCTCCTCCTGCCTGCTCACCCTGTCGGAGGCATTCCGCAGCATGGCCTCCTGCTGGTTCATCTTGCCGGCGGCATCCCGCAGCGCAGCCTCCGCCTTCTCCTTCTGTTCAGCCGCTTCCCGGAGCTGTCCGCTGAGCTTTCTATTCTCATACTCAAGGCGGTTTTCGATCAACCAATCTGCTGCGTCCGCCGCGCCTTTCACCGGCTCCCACGTGATCGTCTCCAACCGGCGGTGGGTGCATCGCCGGCACAAATCACACGGGGAATCCAGGCGGCGGATGACCTCCCATCCGTCGTCCTCCTGGGCAATATTGATTACCTTCCCATCCCGTAGCGCCTCGGGCGAACAGCCCAGCGCAGGCGCCATATTCCCCACCAGAATCCCATCCGGGCACTTGGCCAAGCCCCCGCCCCGCAGGTAATGGCAGCCCGCAGACCCACACCTGTCATTGTTAAACCCTGCGTCCTCAAAGGGATACAATGTCAGCCGCTTTACAAACCTCTCTACCTTTCTTGCCAGGAGATACTTCACCCCATAGGCCCGAAGCGTGGCTTCAATCTCTTCCAGCCGCTCCAACACCGGCGGGTACACTGAAATGTGCACAACCGCATCATTCTCCCGGAGGCAGCCCCAAAATTCCGGCGTCATTTTCTGTACCAGCAGGGCATTGGTCAGCACCCGCAGCTCCGTATTCGGGAAGTACCGGCGAACAATCCCGGCCATTTCCCCGCAGCGCTCCGGCTCTAAAAGGGGCTCTCCGCCCAGCAGGAAAAAGCGCCCGATGTTGGAAAACAATTTGGCCAGCTGCCGTAAGTCTGCGTCAAACTGCGCAATGTCCGCCACCCCCGGCTCCGTCACAAAGGGGGAGAAATTATTGCAGGCCTTGCAGTTTAAATTGCAGTGGTCGCACACATGCGTTTCCAAGTGGACCAAGTAGGGCTTCTCCCCCTGTCCGGGCATCTGCTCCACACAGGCCGGGTCAAATTTCCCGCCGGCGATGAAATCCGCATGGGTATCCAGCGCAAACAGCCGAAGCACGTGGACGTTTGCCACCTTTTCATCATGCAGCCTTGTCAGCAGGCGTGACAAGTGGTGATTGTGACTGACCGCAACCAAAACGGCGTCGCACCCGCATCCTTTCAGCTCTGAAAGCGAGATGACCGGGAACTCCCGGTACGATTGCGCCGACGGTTTCTCCTCGACAAAGCAGACTATCTCCGCCGCAAAATCTGGATGCCGGGCAAACGTGTCCAAAAGATACTCTCTGTGGCCCTGTTCAATCACTGCAATCCGCATAAAGCTCTCCTTCCGCATTGAAACAGAATCGGATAACATTTGCCTACAGCTCCCCGCTTCCGCCCGGTGATAAGGCGCTGCTTTTCAACGTCTCCTTCGGTTTCCCGCCCAAATCCCTATATGCATAGACGGTCCGCAGGTGCTTTGGCCGCACTGACGATCTGCGAAACGATTTCATCCTTTTGACCGCTCTTATATGCCACTTCCAGGCAATCGCCGCACAGTCCCATCGCGTCCAGTGAAAAGAATTCCTGATGGGAGGCGGAGGCCGAGGGAATCGTCATCTCGCCGTACAAAATAATTTTTTTGCAATCTTTCGCGGCAGAGACAATGTCGCACAATCCGCTGCGCAGGCCAATAAAGCATCCCGCTTTTTCGCAGAACGCCCTCATCAGGCGGTGGGGGATCAGAATCGGGGCCGTCCCCGGCACTGCGGGCTCCCTTTGCGGATCATAAGAATTTGTGCACACCGTAAAGCCTTCCATAAGAAGCTGCTGCGCCAGCTTTTCATAAAAACCGGCTGGGATTCCCCACATATCGTTTTTCCCGGCATAGGGCGCAATCAGGGCCGTTTTCCCCGGGCGAAGGCCATGGACCTGGAATATCTCCTCCACCTCCTCGGGCGTCCAGGGAAACTCCGGCTGTGTCCACGTCCCCTCTTCATAGTCCAATCCGCAGTTGATATCCATCCCGATCTTGAGCATGGACATGAAGTCCAGCCCCCGGTACCCCGACATAAACCGAAGGATCCCGGAATACTCCAAATACTCCGACTCATAGAGCAGCGGGCACAGCTCCAGCCGTTTCCCCAAAAACCGCTCCATTACGCGCACGTTCAGCGCCGCTTTGGGCTCCACCGCCACAAAGCGGCCAAATCCAAACAGCTTCCCGATTTTCAGCGACAGCCCGCCGGAGCCAACAAATGCGTCCTTCGGCCCGATCATACCCTTGTAAGCCAGGTACCCGCAGGTCAAGTACGTATCCCCTGAGCCGTCGTAGTCCATGAAGTAGATATTGCCAGCCTCTTGCGCCGGGCACGCTTGCAGGATGCGCCTGTATGTATCAAAGCCCCGCAGCACCCGGAGGACGAACACCCCGGTCATCGCCAGCAGCGGCATCCGCTTCACCGCTTCCTTGACCCTCCGCAGCATCTCTCACAGCGCCTCGTTGCGCACGAAAGCCAAGTCCATAAACCTGTCCCGCTGTGCGTTGACCGCAATGGCCATGGCCAGCCCGGAGGGCTTTCGGTCGTTAATCAGGATCCGTTCTCCATAAGGCGCACCGAAGATGATGCCGTCATAGCGCACGCCCTGCGCCCGCAGAAAGCCCTCCGTAAGGCTGCGGTACTCCTCTGTCCGGGAGGTGAGGAATACCACCATGTCCTCCCGGGGGATGTCCCGCAAAAACTGCTCCGCCCCGGGCAAAAAGCTGTCGTATCCATCCAGCTTGTAGCCGTTATGCTTGACAATCGTTCCGTCCAGATCCAGAATCCAGGTCTTTGGCAGGGGGGACACCATGATTTCCTCACGCATTTTTTAACTGCTCCCCTATAAAGCCGCCCGGGTGGTTTTGCTTGAACCGGTCCAGCGTGATCCCCATCCGCTGCGCCAGGGAAATGGCCAGCCCCTGGAGCACAATCAGGTTCACCGTGGTGGAGTTGCTCGGCACGATATTCCACATGTCTCCCTCATGCTCCAGATTCAAAATCAGATGCTTGGGGATCTCCCGCGTCAGCGTGCTCTTTTCCCGGAACGACAGCAGCCACATATCCGCCCCGCGGGCCTTCAGCAGCTGGGTCAGATAAACCGATTCCACCGTTTCGCCGCTTTTGGTGAGAATGATGACAAGGTCGCCCTCGCGCACCATGCCCAGGTCCCCATGGACAGCGCTGTTGGTGTTCATGAAGTCCGCCCTCATCCCAAGCGAATTCATCGTGCCCACAAACTTGTCGCACACGGGCACATTCTTGCCCAGCCCGCTCACAATGATTTTGCTGCCCCGCTCCAGCGCCCCGCAGCACTCATCCGCCAGCCGCCCGAACGTCTCCATATCCATTGATTCCACGGACTGGCTGAGAATCCGCATCGTCTCATTAAAATATGTATTCATAGCGCTTCCTCCAGATAGTAAAGGCCATTGTAAAATGCACCGCAGATGGAGTCATAGTTCTCCCAGGCATAGGTGGTCAGGGACAGCCAAATAATCGCGTGCAGCAGCTTGATCTGCCGCCGCGTCACCTCGCCCTGGAGCAGCCCGAAAAATTCCTCCTCCAGGTCCTCCCACCCATTGGACTCAATTTGCAGCTTAACCCCGTCCTCTTTGATTTCAAGCTCAAACCGCTTTCGGTTGAACTGGTCATAGTTCCCCACAATGGAATAGTACAGCTTGGCCCAGTCATAGGCCGGGTCGCCGTAAAGTTCGGTTTTCCCGAAGTAACCCCTTGGGTCGATCAGCACCGGGGAGCCGTCCTCGCGCAGCATGGTGTTGGAAAACGTACAGTCCCCATGGATCAGCTTGAAAACCGCCGGAGTGTACTCCTCCAGCGCCGATTCCAGCTCCTGCTTGCGGCCAAATATGTTCCTGCACCGGCGCCCGTTGATGGTAATTATTTCATCCGCAGCAAAGGGCGCCAGCTTTTCCACCTTTTCCAGCCGCTGGAAGGTCTTCCCAACATACGCATCCCAGCAGCTGGACCTGTCGGCCGGCGCCTGCTCCAGCCCCTGCACCGACTTGAGGCACTCTATAATGCGCCGCAAAATGTCCAGCCTCTCCGCTTTTGACAAGCCCTTGTACTCATAGACAGGCTTCCCGTGGATATACTCCATTTTCAGCGGCTGGTAGGACGCCACATGCGGGATGCTGTCAAACCCCTGGCCCGCCACACGCCGGTACCACGCGGCCTCCCGGCGGGCCAGCTGCTCCCCTTGGGCGTCAAGGGCCTCCTTTACAAAGAGCCCGTCCTCCTCATAGATGCGGTTAAAGGGACGGCACCGGGCCGTCTCCAGCTTTTCATACTCCTCCAAAAGGCCGTATTCCTTCACACGGCGCAGCGGGAGGCTGTGAAAATGCTGCCCTTGGCCAGACAGCCACCGCACAAATTCCCCCTGCGCGGGCACATCCTCCAGGCACGCCCTGTCCCGGAAGTAGAAGACGCCCGCCACGCCAAACGTATCCGAGCGCTCCTGCGTGAACGCGCCGTCCTCATACTTCCAGCGGCATGGGAAGTCCTTGGCAATGCCTATGTAATTGCCCGGTTCGTCCGGCAGTGAAAACTCCGCCGGCAGGATCAGATCCGACCAAATCAGCAGGAAGGGCTCTGCCGCCGGAACCCGGTCAAGGGCCTGCCGCAGTCCGGCGCAGGTGCCCGTGCTGCCGCTGGCGCACACCAGCTGGTACTCCACCGGCGCAAACTCCGCCAGATAGCGCTCCAGCACATCGAATTTATAGTCGCCGATGACAATATACCTGCTGTCCGGGTACTTTCTGAACAGGTGGAACAGCATGGGCAGATTGTCTACGGGCACCAGCGCCTTCGGCTTATTTCTGGTCAAGTGCCCCAGGCGGGTTCCCTTTCCGCCCGCCTGCACAATGATATACTTTGGAATCATTCGGGCCGTCCCTCCAAAAACAGTTTGATGCCGGAATCCGTCCCCTCATAGGCAGGGGCCTCCGGCCGCTGGAACGGATAGACGCGGTAAACGCCGATCACAAAAATTTCCTCCGCCGTCGTCCCCCGCTTGCCGATCAACGCCGACCCATTCCGGCCGTTGGGCTCATCCAGAGAGGCGCAAATAAACCGCTTGTCAAACTCATATAAGCAGTAAAACTGCATCAGGTGCTCCGCCTTTTTCCGGCTGAAGGACACCACCCGCAGTATGTTCGGCGAGAACAGCTGCGCGCACTTTTTCACCGCCGGATCATGCGTCAGGATAACCGCGTTTTTGTACTTGCGCCTGCTCAGCATACTGTCCAGGTACAGCAGCGCCAGGTGGTTGATCTCGCGCTCGCATGAGGGCAGCAGCACCACTGCGGTATTGTCCCCGACCCCTTTGCCTTTGACAATCTTGTGCCATTCCCACCAGCCGCGGTAAGCCGAAATCAAGTTCCTGTACAGCTGGCGCTTAACCTGCTTCAGATGTTTTGACATACCTTTCCCCTCGTCCTCTTTATTTACTGCATTTCCCCGCTCACAAAGCAGCCCTCCAGCTGCCGGGCCACGCCGGAAATGTCAAACCCCGCCTCTTTCACCCTGTCCGCACAGGACGCCCTGTCCGCCGGGCGGCAAGCGCCCAGCAGCGCGTCCGCCCACGCGTACGCACCCGCGTCCAGGGAAAGCCTGCGGAATATCGGGCCGGCGCACGCTTCGTCCGGCACAAACTCCGACGCCGCCACAGGCGTCCCCGCCGCCTGCGCTTCCACTGCGGCGATCCCCAGCCCCTCAAACCTGCTGGGGAAGGCAAACACGTCCATGGCCCACAGCAGGCGCTCCACCCGGGAGGCAGGGCCGTAAAAAATGACGCTCTCCGCAACGCCCAGCTCCCCGGCCTTCTCCTTCAGCCGCCCCAGCAGCTCCCCCTCGCCCACCAGCAGCAGACGGCTCTCCGGCCTGCGGCGCTTCACCTGGGCAAACACCTCCAGCAGGAAGTCCTGGTTCTTCTGATCGCACAGCCGTCCCACATGCCCGATCACAAACTGCCCCTCAACCCCCAGCTCCCCCCGGACCTGCTCCCGGACGGCCGGGTCAAAGCGGAAGCGCTCCACCTCAATCCCATTGGGGATAAACCGGTAGCCCCGCCTGTTCAGCGCCCCCTTGGGGAAGAGGAACCCAGCCGCTTCCCTGGAGCAGGCCCAGAACGCGGTGGCCTCCCGGGCAAATATGTACTTCGCCATGTTGTGGACCAGCAGCTTCAGCGGCCTTGTCCCGCTTTTCCGCAGCCCCGTATTATGGCTGGGGGCGATCCGCACCGGCACGCCCGCCCGCCGGGCCGTCCCCGCATAGGCCAGCGCCAGCCCCTGGAACAAGTTCAGATGCACCACATGGTACCGCTCCCGCCGGAGCAGCGCCAGAAACTGCCGGTGGTTTTCCACCAGGCTCCTCTGCCTGCCCGACAGCTCGAAAAACCGAACCCCCAGGCGCTGGAGCGGCTCGGTGAACACGCTCCCGGCCAGGCAGGCCGCGGCGATATCCACCTGCACCCTTTCCAGGTCCAGCCGGTGGATCACATTGCTCAGGAAGGATTCGATTCCGCCCGATTCCCATCTCTCGCAAAAACAGCATACTTTTATTTTTTCCATCCCCGGACCTGAGCCCCCTCCCCGGCGCCTTCCGCCCGCCCCAAGGCCGCCGCGCGGTCCCGGGCCATTCTCCTTCAGCCTATTTTTCCCACCCCACGGACAGCTGCTCCTCCTCCATCATCCTGTCCTGGGCCTGCTCCACCAGCAGCGCGATGTTGCGCTCAATGCCCTCCCGGGTGGCCTGGTACAGCTTGCGCAGGCAGCGGGGGCTGCCCTTTTCCTCCGGCAGCTGGGCCGCCCGGCACAGCCGCCGGATGGATACTGTCACGTTGGTGCGGTCGATGGGCCGCCCGTTCCGGGTGAGAAAAACCGGCCCGCTTACAATCCCCCTGCGCTTCGCGTAATCCAGCAGCTCCCGGCACAGCGGCGCCGGAAAGCGGATGATCTCCTTCGAGCAGTTGTAGCTCACGCTCAGCATACCCGCCTGCACCGCCCCCACCGTCACGTTCTCCAGCTCCTGCACCGGCAGGTCCGTGTTCCCAAACAGCTTCACCAGCAGGTACACCTGCTCCCGCTCCAGCGACCGCGCCGTGGACAGCAGCCGCAGGTATTCGCTCCGCGTCAATTCCGGCTGCGGGTCGGCCACCGCGTCCAGCTTGTCCACCACCTGGAACTCCCGCGCCCCCATATACTCCAGATACCCGTTTGCCGCCACCATAAACTGGTTGATCGCCGCCGGGGTGCACCCGTCCTGCGCCAGCTTTTCCCGCCACTGCCGCAGCGTCCCCTGCCGGATCGCCTTCCCGTCCTCCGGCAGCTCCCGGTACAGCCGCTTCAGCTTGCGCCGGTAGCTGTCTATCGTCCCCGGGGCCCGCCCCTTTGTCCTCAGGTGCTCCAAATAGCCGTCCATTGTCTCCGGCGTCAGGGGCGCCGCCTTCGAATTGCGCGGTGTTCTCATTTCAATTGTTTTGACGCTTTTGCGCGGCGTCCCCACCGGCCCGCTCCACTGTACCCGTCCCCGCATAGCTCACTCCCAACCCTCATCACAGAATAATCATTTTGTAATATACCGCGCGAAAATGAGACGGAGATTCAATAAACTCTCCATAAGCTACTTTATTTTACTACAGGCCTGAGCAGATTGCAATCTCTATTTTGACCAAATTTTACTACAGGCCTGAGCAGATTGCAATCTCTATTTTGACCAAAATGGTCGTGAGAATACGGCTGATTGAAAAATCAGCTTATTTCTTCATGCCATTTTCTAGAATCTGAGCCGATGGTCCGGCTTCTTTTGCCGAAAGGTGCCCGTTTTTTGCGGTAAATTTCTAACTATTTATTTCGTGATATTCTGGCGGCAAACAAACTCAGCCTGTCCATGCGCCGGACGCACTCTACCCCACTTATCCGGCCGTCATCCTCTGCAATTGGCCCTTGCGCTCCCGCCGCCCGTATGACATAATGAAGGAGAGGAAACAGTCGCAAAATTCTCTGTGTGGGGGGACGGACCGTGCTGCCATATTATCTGCTGATTGGCGCGAGCCTTTGCGGCGCACCGCCGCCGCTTCAGCGGTCCAAATGCAAATGGGGGTATTTGCTCGTGATGGGCCTGGCCTGCTGGCTGCTGGCCTCCCTTCGATACGTCACCGGCTTTGACTACCGCTTTTACGAGTCGGCCTTTCACTCCATCGCCGCCTCCGGGCTGGACGGCGCGGGCTGGTCGGAGCCGGGCTATCTCCTTCTGAACCTGGCGGTCTCCCTGCTGTGGAACGACTACCGTGCCTTTCTGTTCGTGTTCCACCTCTTGCTCACCGTCCTGGTGTTTACCTGGATCGGCCGCTATTCGCCCGCTCCCTGGCTGAGCGTTTTCCTGTTTATCACCCTGCAGCACTTTGCCCTGAGCATGAATTTTCTGCGCCAGGCTCTGGCCGCCGCCATCGTTTTGTGGGCTTACCCCTTTTTGAAATCCTGCCGGTTCCTTCCCGCCTGCGGGGTTGTGCTTCTGGCCGCCTGCTTCCACCGCACGGCCCTGATCATGCTCCCGCTCTGCGTTCTGCTCACCCTGCCGCCAACCAAGCTCCACTACGGCCTGGCCGCCTGCTCCGCCGGTACGTGCTTGTACTCCACCAGAAAGGTGCTGGCCCAGTTGCCGCAGGTACACTCGATGGCGCAGGAGGTGATGAACAGGCTCCACATCAGCTTTACGCCGGGGATCCGGGCGATCTCCCGGAGGCTCAGGTCCCGGCCTCCCCCCTGCCCGCCGGACTCCGCAGGCGGATGGACCTTGTGCCAGACCGGCAGGGTGAAAAACAGCAGCAGGGTGATGACCAGCTGGATGCCGAAGGCGATCCGGTAGCCGCCCCGCCAGCCCTGCTCTCCGCTGATGACGAGGGACAGGACGAAGGGGCTGACGGTCACGCCCACGCCGAAGAAGCAGTGGAGGAAGCTCATGACCCGGGCAGAGTAGTGGAGGGCCACGTAGTTGTTCAGCGCCGTGTCGATGGCCCCCGCGCCAAGGCCCAGGGGGACGGCGCACAGGCACATTGCCAGAAGGTTCCCCGAAAGGGAGAAGCCCAGCAGGGCGGCGGCGGTCATGGCGGTGCTGACGGCCGCCACCTTGTTGGTGCCCAGCAGGCGGATGACCTTGGCGCTCATCATACTGGAGACCACCGTGCCGCAGCAGATGGTCACGCTGACGAAGCTGGCGCAGGAAATGGGCAGGTGAAACTCCGCGTAAATCGCGGGCCAGGCCGTGCCGAACAGGGAGTCCGGGATGCCAAGGCCGATGAAGGAGATATAAATTACGATCAGTAATAAGGCTGCCATACTATCATCCTTAAACGCATTTGGAGAAGCCACGGGACGTCATTGGGCCTGCGGCCCAACGACTGTCCCCTCAGCGCCGTTACACGGCGCTGAGCGCCTGCTCCAGGTCGGCGATCAGGTCCTCTTTGCTCTCCAGGCCCACGCTGAGGCGCACCAGGTCGGCGGAGACGCCAGCAGCCTCCAGCTCGGCGTCGTTCATCTGCCGGTGGGTGGAGCTGGCGGGGTGCAGGCAGCAGGTGCGGGCGTCCGCCACGTGGGTGGCGATGGCCCCCAGCCGCAGGCGGCCCATGAAGGTCTCGGCGGCCTGCCGACCGCCCTTTACGCCGAAGCTGACCACGCCGCAGGAGCCCTTGGGGAGGTACTTCTGCGCCACCGCGTAGTAGGGGTCGCCGGGGAGGCCGCTGTAGCGGACCCAGGCGATCTTGGGATGGTTTTGCAGGTACTCCGCCACGGCCTGCCCGTTCTCGCAGTGGCGGGCCATGCGGACATGGAGGCTCTCCAGGCCCAGATTCAGGATAAAGGCGCTCTGGGGGGAGAGCATGGCGCCAAAGTCCCGCATGAGCTGGGCGGTAGCCTTGGTGATGAAGGCCCCCTCCTTGCCGAAGCGCTCCGCGTAGGTGATGCCGTGGTAGCTGTCGTCGGGGGTGCAGAGGCCGGGGAATTTTTCCGGGTGGGCCATCCAGTCGAACTTTCCGCCGTCCACGATGGCGCCGCCCAGGGCGGCGGCGTGGCCGTCCATGTACTTGGTGGTGGAGTGGGTCACGATGTCCGCGCCCCACTCGATAGGACGGCAGAGGACCGGGGTGGCGAAGGTGTTGTCCACGATGAGGGGTACGCCGTGGCCGTGGGCGGCCTTGGCGAACTTTTCGATATCCAGCACCGTGAGGGCCGGGTTGGCGATGGTCTCGCCGAAAACGGCTTTGGTATTGGGACGGAAGGCGGCTTCCAGCTCCTCTTCGGTGCAGTCCGGGGAGACGAAGGTGAACTCCACGCCCATGCGCTTCATGGTGACGGCAAAGAGGTTATAGGTGCCGCCGTAGATGGAGCTGCTGGCCACCACGTGGTCCCCGCAGGAGGCGATGTTGAACACGGCGTAGAAGTTGGCCGCCTGGCCGGAAGAGGTGAGCATGGCGGCGCTGCCGCCCTCCAGCTGGGCGATCTTCCGGGCTACGTGGTCGCAGGTGGGGTTTTGCAGGCGGCTGTAGAAGTAGCCCTCCGCCTCCAGGTCGAAGAGGCGGCCCATCTCCTCGCTGGAGTCGTATTTGAAGGTGGTGGACTGGACGATAGGCACCTGGCGGGGGCCTCCGCTCTCGGGGCGGTAGCCGCCCTGGACGCAGATGGTTTCAATATGGTCGCGCACGATGTTTCCTCCTTATGGCAGCGGGCGGGGGTTGCCCGGACCCGGTTTTTGTGGTATGATAGGATGCAAACCAATTATATCACGGGCCGCGCCGGTTTACCAGCCCCTGCGGCCGCAAAAATCCCGCCGGAGCGGCGGGAGAAATGGGGAGGATACCATGAGACGAAAGCTTTTGAGCCTGCTGCTGGCGGTGTGCGCGGCGCTGCCCCTGGCCGGCTGCGGCGGCTTGGACGTGGGGATCATCGGCGGCGGGGACGGCCCCACGGAGATCATCCTGGACGGCGCCGGCTACTCCTTCGAAGAGCCGGAGGACGCCCCGGAGACAGACCTGGACGTACAGCCCGCCGGACCGGAGGCGCTTCCCGGAGAGGAAGCGGCGGCCATCGACGAGGACGGCACCTACAACAGCGTGGAGGATGTATCCCTGTACCTCCACACCTACGACCATCTGCCGGAAAACTACATCACCAAGAGCGAGGCACGGAATCTGGGCTGGACCGGAGGCTCGGTGGAGCAGGTAGCCCCCGGCTGCGCCATCGGCGGCGACCGCTTCGGGAACCGGGAGGGCATCCTGCCCGCCGCCCAGGGCCGCAGCTACTACGAGTGCGACATCGGCACCATCGGGGAGAGCAGCCGGGGGGCCAAGCGCCTGGTGTACTCCGACGACGGCCTGATCTACTATACCGAGGACCACTACGAGACCTTCACCCTGCTCTACGGGGAGGAGGCGCCATGACCACCGTCGTCGTGGACGGGGGCCTTATGACCTCCCGGGAGGCGGCCCACGACCTGCTGGCCGCCCGCCTGGGGCTGCCGGAGTACTACGGGCGCAATCTGGACGCCCTCTACGACGCCCTCACCGAACGGGCGGAGCCCACCCGGCTGGTGCTCCTCCACCGGGAGGAGCTGGCGGAGCGCCTGGGGGAGTATGCCGGGGCGCTGCTGGAGACGCTGGAGGACGCGGACCGCGCGAACCCGGCCCTGGAGGTCTTGTACGAGAAGTAGGGAGGCCCCGGCCTCTGCCGCAGCAGGAAGCAGCTTTCAAAGAGAACAGGAGAAGAGCCCCGGTTCCGGGGCTCTTTTGCTATTCCGCCGGCGCACGGCCAGGCTCCGCCAGGTACTCCTCCCGCAAAAGGCCGTACCAGAACAGGTCCCGCCACTGGCCGTCCTGGCTGCGGCAGTGCTGGCGGAAGACGCCCTCCCGCCGGAGGCCCAGCTTCTCCATCAAGGGGAGGGAGCGGAGGGCGTCCTCCGTCTCCGCCACCACCTTGTGGGCCCCTTGGTCCCGGAAGAGATGGTCCGTCAGGGCCGCCGCCGCCTCGTAGGCGTACCCCTGCCGCCAGAAGCGCCGGTTGAAGATCCAGCCCAGCTCCCAGATGCCGGGGGCGTCGATCTGGTTGCAGAGGAGGTAGCCGATGAGCTGGCCGCTCTCCCGCAGAACGGCGGCGCAGGCCCCCGGCGGGGTGCGCTCCACGCAGAAGGTGCGCAGAAATTCCCGGGCCTCCTCCTGGGTGTAGCGGGCCACGTGGGCCATGGTCTCCGGGTCCCCCAGGATGTCCCAAAGGGCGGGGAAGTCCTCCATGGTGAAATGCCGGAGGAGAAGGCGGGGGGTCTCGATGTACATGGCGCGCTCCTTTCGGACCAGCTCCCGCTCAACCAGGGAGTCGGACAGCACTTTTTTCTTTCCAGTGGGTATAAACCCATTGCGAATATACCAATCGTAGGCAAACTGGTTGCTGCTGAGCACCCAGAGCCGGGGCCGGCGGCACCGGGAGACGGCGAAGCGCAGCAGCCGCGTCCCGCAGCCCCGCCCCTGGGCCTCCGGCAGGACATACAGGTTCTCGATCAGGTCCCCCTGCAGGGACACCATACCCGCCGGCTCCGGGTCCAGCAGCAGCCAGAGGGATTTGCCCGCCTGAAGCTCCCCGCGCAGGTAGGCGGCCTGACGCTCCGCCGTGTGGGCGGCCGCAAAGCCGGGGGAGCAGATGCCGCGGTGGGAGCTCTGCCAGGAGGCGGCGTGGACGCGGGCGGCGTCCATGAGGTTTTCCTCTGTGATAGGCACGATCATCGCATTTCCTCCGAAGAAAGGCCGGGGACCCCACCCCCGGCACTCCGCCACAGCGGTCAGTACCTCCTCGTCCGTGCAGCCGGCGGCCAGGGTGAGCTGGACGCCCACCTCCTTCGCCCCGTCCTGGGCGATGCGCGCCCGGAGCTGGTCCGGGGTCATGCCGGGGCGGTAGAGGTCTCCGCAGTAGTCGTCCGCGCCGTAGACCTCAAAGGGGCGGCGGATAGCGGACCAGTCCAGCTCCAGGGCCTGGGTCCGGGGGAGCATCCGCTCGATGAAGATGTGGTCCGGCTCCAGGCCGATGTCGCACAGGCCCTGGACAGTGATGACCGGAATGGGGAAGAACTCCTGCGAAAAGCCCACCGGGCGGCGGGAGAAGTGGAAGGCGTACCAGTTCCACTGGCACCCGTACCCGGCGGTGTTCAGCCGGGAGCACAGGGCCTGGGCCCGGCGGTACAGCGGCTCATAGGCGCTGTTGAGGGTCTCCCACAGATCCATCACACGTCCCGTCCACAGCAATGCTTGTACTTCTTCCCGCTGCCGCAGGGGCAGGGGTCATTCCGCCCAACCTTCTCCGCAGTCCGTTTCTTCGGCTGCTTCACAGCGGAATCGTCCTTATTCGTAAACATCGGCTTCGCGACTTCCTCGCGCTTCACCTCTGTCTGTATCCGCACGCGGTACAGTATTTTCAACGTATCCTCCTGAATATGCTGGCTCATTTCCTCAAACATATCATACGCTGTGAATTTATATTCCATCAGCGGGTCTCGCTGTGCATAAGCATGCAGCCCGATACCCTGCCGCATCTGGTCCATATCGTCAATGTGGTCCATCCATTTCTGGTCGATAACACGCAGCATCACAACGCGCTCCAGTTCGCGCATGCGTTCCTCGCCATCAGGCTGTCCCTGCCCGATTTCCTTTTCCTTCAGCTGGTACAGCTGTTCGCCAAGGTTTTTCATGCTGTCTTTCAGCTTTTCTTTTGTCATCTGCGCAAGCGCGTCCTCTTTAATATTGATACGCCCAATCGGAATGATTGCCGAAATGCTTTCGCTGAACGCATTCATATCCCATTCTTCCGGCA